>Ga0272441_10005292_pt1 | contig 22597 bp, 22 predicted proteins | sample SSMProp6N_FD_193582 | JGI IMG/M metagenome (GOLD analysis project Ga0272441, IMG submission 193582) | Marine sediment archaeal communities from Little Sippewissett salt marsh, Falmouth, MA, United States - SSM-Prop-6N | ecosystem: Environmental > Aquatic > Marine > Wetlands > Sediment ... | reverse complement strand
ATTTCTCCCTTCATCGTTACAACAACATAACATGTAACGAGGCTTGTTGCAAGAGAAATTGCCCTTATTTTGTTGTTTTTTAGTGAGTTATCTCTTTTTCATCGTTACAATTTCCGGGAACGCAGGTTGTATATTAATCGATGAAATGCAGGACACTCAAAAATTTCAAGATGATCTCATCAATCAGATTTTCGAATGTGACGAAGTCATCATACAGCGTTTGGGAGATCCTGACCAAACTATTTTCGAAGGTATGGGTGGTGAGAAACCGAATCTTAGTTATAACGGTGCATGTCTCGACTGCATTATATCAGACAGTCATCGCTTTGGTAACGACATTGCCTGCAAAATTAATGGATTAAGCTATAATAAGCTTTCAGATTTGGGTTCGTGCAGACAACAGCCGGAAGGTGTTGCTCCTCATACCATTTTTTTATACGATGACCAGTCCATTAAAAATGTTCTATCATCATTTGGCTACCTTGTTGCCAGACTCACAATAGATCAACAAAAAACAATCAAAGCTGTAGGTGGTATTGGCAAGGATAATCCAGACGGTTTAACGATAAAACATTATTGGGATGGTTACGATAAAAGGAAAGCCCCTAAGTCTTTCAAGGCAACCAAACTGATCAATATTGTAAAAAAGTGCTCGAAACACAGGAATGGAAACGTTTCTGAAAATTATGACCTACTGATTCAAGGGATTTTAGACCTTCTCCGAAAAACCAATAAAAAAACAAAAAATCGAAAGGATCAGGAAGTTTATTACAGCAAATACTCATTAGTAAATGAGCTTAAGAATAACGCTACTTACGAAAAATTCAGATTGCTTCTAACCTCTTGGATCATGGATGATTTTCCCAGCCACGATATGTGGGCCCAGCACATGAAGAGGTTGATGGATTTATTTGGACTTGATGACACAATGGATCAGAATGCCCTAGATTTTATAAAATATGATAATCATTTGCCTCCAGAGCAAGAAGATCATCTGTCCATAACCAACAGTTACAAATGCAACAATGGACTTAAGATCGAAGTCTCTACAATACATGGTGTGAAGGGGCAAACTCACGATGCAACGCTGATCCTAGAAACAAAATATGGCAAATGGTGTGATATCCAAGAATCAATCGATTTTTTTATTGATGAAAGTAAGCAAAGACCATTAGAGAATCATGATCATCCAACACGAAAACCCTCTATTCACGCCAGCTTTTTAAAAAAACTTTATGTCGCAGCAAGTCGCCCACGTCATTTGTTATGTCTGGCTATTCATAAAGATCACATTTCTCAGGAGCAGTATGTGGCATTAAATGCTAAAGGATGGAATATTGCTAGTGTGTACCCAAATAATCATGCATGAATAATGAAATTTCTTGGGAAGTATCTTAGATAAGAAGTATTCATAAAATAAGATAACAAATCTGATGGATCAATATGCACACCAATTTTGCAAAAGATTTGGATAGAGTTTTGCGAGTTGCAGCGTTTGCATGGCTTACAGAACAGGTCAGTGTCCACGGTGATGTACTGCCACGCACAATCCTGGCAAAAGGGTTCATCTTTCAGGATCAGAGAGTTCCTCTCGTTGCCCCGCAGGGTATTTTCAAGCCACGGATTTTACCCGAATTTCCTTTGTCAATTACGACCACAACATCGGGTCCCTATGACGACAGTTTTGAGCAGAGTGATCTTCTGCTTTATAGATATCGTGGTACCGATCCATACCATAGGGATAATGTGGCGCTTCGTAGTGCCATGCTTCACAAGATTCCCCTTGTTTATCTTCACGGCGTTATTCCAGGGAAATATCTTGTCGAGTGGCCCGTGTATGTAATCGGTGATGACCCCAAACGACTCACTTTTACTGTTGCAGTTGATGAGCATAAAGCGATTGACAGATACATCGCACCGATGGATCTGACACAGGGTGCTTCCGATTCAATATCGGATATCAGAAGGATGTATATAACCTCCTCCGTTAAGCAGCGACTGCATCAGCGCGGTTTTCGTGAACGGGTACTTCGTGCGTATCAGGAGCAATGTGCCTTCTGTCGTCTGAAGAAACTGGAGCTTCTGGATGCGGCGCATATAATCCCCGATGGGGAAAAGGACGGAGATCCGATTGTGACCAATGGTGTCGCACTCTGCAAATTACATCATGCCGCCTTTGACAAATTTATGATCGGCATACGACCGGATTATGTGATAGAGGTTAGGAGGGATATTCTAAAGGAAGAGGATGGCCCAATGCTTGTCCATGGACTTCAACAACTTCATTCACACCCGATGACACTTCCGAAAAACAAAGGCGCCTGGCCGGACCCTGCTTTGCTGGAGCGACGGTATGAGCGATTCAGGAATGCGGCTAGTGGCGTTAGTGTCTCGCATTCTTTCCCTACAAATACATAGCGGAATATACAATTGGGGTTATGTGATCTAACGTAGGGTTATCCATTTCGCTGTCACCGTGAAACGAGTCATAATCATTTATCGAAAATGCCAACACTGCCGGATTCGATAAATGCCGATTCAGTTGGAAAGATGATGTGTCATACTTTTTCCCAATGCTCGAAAATAGGGTCGCGGTATCTTCTGACAAGGGAATGGAAAAGCGTGTTAAGGAGATTCTCGCCGTTGGATAGTATCGAAGCTGACAAATTTCTTGACAAATGTATCCTTCTGGCTACAATATGGCTATGATTGAAGTTCGCAAGACTGAAACTTTTGCCAAATGGATCGACGGGTTACAAGATATCCGTGCCCGTGCTCGTATCCTCGTTCGGATTGAAAGGTTAGTGGCAGGAAACCCGGGAAATGTAAAGCCGGTTGGTGAAGGTGTTTCGGAGTTACGTATTGATTACGGCCCCGGATATCGGGTGTACTTCAAAAAGGTGGGACAAAAGGTGATCATCCTGTTGGTTGGCGGTGACAAAAAGAGTCAGTCTAAGGACATCAAAACCGCCTTACGTTTATCTCATAATTTATAGGAGTGGATCGTGGTAAAAACAAAAACAAGCAAATACGATGTGGCCGAACATCTGCGTACCCCGGAGGAAATGGCAGCATACCTTGAAGCCTGCCTGGAAGAGGCGAATGGCGACGCCGCATTTATTGCGAAAGCCCTGGGAGATATTGCACGTGCCAAGGGGATGACACAAGTAGCGCAGGATGCAGGTTTGTCTCGTGAGAGCCTTTACAAGGCCCTGTCGGGAGAGCGTACCCCTGGCTTTGACACAATACTTAAAGTTGTTGGCGCTCTTGGCCTGAAGCTCCATGCAGAGGCCATGCACCCAAATACTTAAATGACCCGGCATCACGCTGGTCGGAACGGAGAAAACCATGCCTACCGACAACTCGGGGGAAAGGCGGCAAATTTATTTTTTGCTGCGTCCCATTTCCGTCAGTGATGGCTGCGTTATCTCATGGAAAGTGAATGAAAGAAACAGTCGATCCACGATACACATCAAAGCGTTCATGGCGCAGCCTGTGGCAACAGTACCGCATCTACACGGATAGGCTCGATCTCCCGTCGTTTCTCCGTACCAGGGTAATCCCTTTCGACGACATTGTGAACATAGAAGTCCGGCCGCCACTGGTTGTCGGAGACCTGTTCAGAGGAAAGAGTCTGAGGTACTGTTGGGTTCTCAAGCTGGATATGGCGGATCTCTGTCGGCATGTGGCCCTTCATCGCAAATCAGGGATAATGAAGCGCCTCAGATTCTCCCCTGACGATCCGGAAGAGTTTGTCAGGGAGTGTATGGTGGCCATGAATGCGAGAAACATGAGATAACAGTTCATTCAATCTGAGCTTTCGGACCTGTCCGTAGCTGCAAAGCCTTATGGTGTTTGGCCCGAAAGGCAGGTGAATTCGTTCGTCAGCACTCACTCCTTGATTTTTTGAGGGATTCTACAGGAAGACAATATAAAAGGAAGGGACATGCCATGAAAACGAGGATAACCGAACTGTTTGGTATTCAGCATCCCATCATTCAAGGCGGTATGCATTATGTGGGATTTGCCGAATTGGCCGCCGCCGTTTCCAATGCCGGCGGTCTGGGAATCATTACGGGTCTGACGCAGAAGACACCGCTCGATCTTGCAAAGGAAATCGCGCGTTGTCATGGAATGACCGATAAGCCCTTTGGAGTCAATCTGACGTTCCTCCCCGCGGTAATCAAACCCGATTACCCGGGATACATAGAGGCGATTATTGATAGTGGTATCAAGATAGTTGAGACGGCCGGTCGCAACCCCGAAGGGTATCTCCCTCAATTACAAAAAGCCGGGGTGAAGATTATTCACAAGTGCACGTCTGTTCGACATGCGTTGAAGGCGGAAAAGATTGGATGCGATGCGGTGTCGGTAGACGGGTTTGAATGTGGCGGCCACCCCGGTGAAGATGATATTCCCAACATGATTCTGCTGCCGAGGGCAGACGAGGAGCTTACCATTCCATTCGTTGCCTCCGGCGGCATGGCGGATGCGAGAAGCCTGGTGGCATCGCTCAGTCTCGGCGCCGATGGAATAAACATGGGGACCCGCTTCATCGCGACGAAAGAGGCACCTGTCCATGAAAACGTCAAGCAGGCCATTATCGCCGCATCCGAGTTGGACACCCGGTTGATAATGCGGCCGCTTCGAAATACTGAACGTGTGCTGAACAATCCGGCCGTCGAAGGCCTCCTGGAAAAAGAGACCGCATTAGGGGAAAATATCACATTCGAGCATATCATCGGGGAAGTGGCGGGAATGTATCCCCGGGTCATGATGGGAGGTGAAACAGATGCCGGCGCCTGGTCGTGCGGTATGGTAGCCGGCCTGATTCATGACATTCCAACGTGCAGGGAATTGATTGATCGTATCATGTCGGGCGCTGAAAAGATTATCCGGGAGCGCCTGCAGGGAATGATATCACAGGTGGCCCATGGCCGTTAAAGAAGGGGCTGACAATGCAAAGTATCGGAAATGCAAATATGTGCATTTCCGATACATGTCGAGTTTCACCCGTGTCGCTGTCGCCATCCGTGGGCAAGGGAAAAGAGGGAAAAGGTGACACATTGATTTTTTGCCATTTAGCCATTTTGGCAACACTGCCGAAATGGCTGAATACCAATTCAGTTAAAAGCAGGGGTACTGAGTGTGCTGTTGGCATACATCGCATGGGTGACCCCATTCCCCATTGGTTCATCACCATTTACAAGATTTGGCAACAGTGCCAAATCTTGTAAATGGCCGGTCTGTTCGAAATATTTACTGTTGTCCGCGTCACCAATAATTGTAAGGTACATGTAGCCACCAGGCAATAAGAACATTTTCTCCTCACTGTATGTGGTGGATTCGACATGTACTCTCATTTCAAAGAAAGGCAAAAGGTGATATGCTCTGTTCCTGAGAATGAAGATCTAACCTGTCAATACCAACCGACCGTTTCACGAAAGAGGACAATGCCATGCCGGAACAATTCATCGTATGCCCCCACTGTAACAAGGAGATCCCCCTGACGGAGGCCATATCGCACCAGATCAGGGGGCAGCTTCAGCGGGAATTCGAGGCGGAGCTGAAGAAGCGGGAAGGGCAGTTTGAAGAAAAGGCACGGGCCCTGCTGGCGCGTGAAAAGCAACTGGAAGAGAACCGAAAGTCACTCGACGCGCAGGTGGCGGAACAGCTCAAGAGAGAACGGGGAAAGATAGAGACCGACATCAGAAAAGAGATCGCCGATGAGAGTGAGCTGAAGACGAAGGACCTGATGGAACAGCTTCGTGAAAAGGAGAAGAAGCTGCAGGAATCACGCGAGGCGGAGCTTGCCCTCCGCAAGGAGCGGCGGGAATTGGAAGAGAGCAAGCGGGCCTTTGAACTTGAGATGACGCGGAAACTGGATGAAGAGAGGGCAAAGATCAGGGACGACGCGGCGCGCACCCTTGCCGACGAACACCGGATGAAGGACCTGGAAAAGGAAAAACAGATCTCCGATCTCAGGAAACAGATCGAAGAACTGCGGCGAAAGGCCGACCAGGGGTCCCAGCAGATGCAGGGCGAGGTCCTGGAGGTGGAACTGGAGGACATACTGCGGGCCAGTTTCCCTGCAGACACCATTGAACCGGTGCCCAAGGGGATCCGCGGCGCCGACATCATCCAGAAGGTGTTCAGTGAAACGGGGCAGTACTGCGGCGCCATCATCTGGGAGTCGAAGCGGACCAAGGCCTGGAGCGACGGCTGGATACAGAAGCTGAAGGACGATCAGCGCGAGGTCCGCGCCGATATCGCCGTCCTCCTCTCGGTGGCCCTGCCGAAGGATGTGAGAAACTTTGCCCACATCGAGGGAATCTGGGTGACCGATTATTCATCCATCATCGGCCTCACCATCGCCCTCAGGACAAACCTGATACAGGTCGCCATGACAAAGCTGGCCGAGGTGGGGAAACAGGAGAAGATGGAAATCCTCTACGGCTATCTCTCGGGGTCGGAATTCAGGCAGAAGGTGGAGGCCATCGTCGAGGCCTTCGTCTCCATGAAACAGGACCTGGATCAGGAAAAGCGGGCCATGGCGCGCATGTGGATGAAACGGGAGAAGCAAATAGAACGGGTCATTGCCAATACGGCCGGTATGTACGGCGACATGCAGGGTATCATCGGCGCGTCACTGCCCCAGATCAAGAGCCTGGAGATGGATGCCTCGCTGCCTGAGGGGGAGTAGGGGCGCGATCCCTCGAAAGAATTATTGAATGGCATATCTCCCGTGAAACGAAATGATTGCGGTCGTATATGCCTGGTCTGATGGTATCGATGTCACGTGCTATGACGAGGAAGTGGGGAAGGGCAAGCCAACGCACTGTTTGTCAAAAAAATCCGGGGACAGAAAGCGTACTGTCCCCGGAGTGATGATCTATTTGTCTTTTGCGGCTTCCTTCTTTTTCTTCTTTTTGTCTTTGCCTTTGCCTTTTGCCGGTTCTTCTACTGTTTTCTTTTCCTTCTTTGATTTTGCCGGAGCCGCAAGCTTGTCAGCCTTTATCTTTGCCAGTTCTTCCGTTCTCTTCTCAATGGCATCGAGGGCCTTGATCTTCACATTCGTTTGACGTACCTGGGCACCGATCTTTTTCACGACACCGTCTTTGGCAACCTCCTGAGCCGAAATTCCCTTCTCCATCAGATATGAACGACGCTCTTTCAGTTTCGTTTCGAAGTAGGTCTTCTGGACCAGTACAGTCTCTCTCTGTTTGGATCCCATCGTGTTTCTTCCTCCTTGTTTCGGTCTCCCGCATTACTTTCACGACCGCCAGAATCAAACGTGCCGCCGATAGACTGACTGCCATACCTCAAGAACGGGAAGTATCTTATCTTGTAACCCTATCAGGATTTTGCTTGAAAAGCTATCCCTATATGATTCATTTCCAATAGAAAATCCGTGTTGAGGGAGTGATGGTGGAACATGTTTCCAAAGATGCGGTACCGCCATCGCGTGCAATAGTTTTCTTTGATGGATCAAGCGTGGATGGGTGTGTCACGTAAGAGGCAAATCTGTGAACCAGCAGGTGAAGGAGGGTGCCCGTCGAAACAGCTGGATTGTTTCCCCGCCATTCAAGGGTTCCCTTCGGTATAACGGTGAGTGGATAGAGAGCATATATGGGGGTTAAAAACACATCTGTTGCATTATTGCCTTGACACACAATAATATTTTTGCCATATTCAAAGAAATAAAGTATACATTATAAATATATATATAATTAACTGTATCAGGCGTGGCATAATCCATCCTGTCTTTTCAATCATAACGTTTCTGGGTCTTTGAGTCGATGTGATTCTCATCACCACATGTATATTGTTCCTTCCGTATGCGATGATGGTGGGATAGACACGCTCAAATTCCGTTCCTTCCTCTGAAAGTGTGCAGCGTGAAGTATGGATGATCGTGTACCGGTAAAAACAGATCTTATATAATTATTCCTATTGAATACGTCTCATACAGTGGTTAAACGCTGGAAGTATGTAAGTGTTTGCCAGGCGTGGGAATGAGGCGATGATCGCGGAACATGGTTCCCGCTAACAAAGAGAGAGGTGAAATCTGTTTAATGTCTATTGAAGATGAAAAGCAAAATAGTGCGCCCAATATAAGTCCTGTCGTACGCAACACGATGTTTGCCTGTGGGGGCATTATGAGTGTCCTTTCAATCCTGTGGGGGGTCCAGTTGAATTCCTATCTCGGTATTCCTCTCTTCAAGGAACAGTTTCTCGCCGTCATGCTGGGGCTCGTGTTGTGTGTCATCTTTTTGCGTGTTCGTTTTGACAGGAAGAACGGTGGTCCCGTTCCGTGGTACGATACCGTTCTCGCCATTCTGAGCACCGCCATCATGTTCTACATTGCCTATGACTATCGGCGATTTCAGATAGAGTTTCCCTTTAACACGACAGAGATGATTACCATCGGGGGACTCGTTGTTGTTTTGGTGATGGAAGGTCTCAGGCGTGCTATCGGGAAGGTGCTCTTTATCATTATCGCATTTTTCATTCTCTATGGCCTGGTGGGACATCTCGTCCCGTCCCCCTTTACGGGACGTTTCAGCAGAATCGACAATTTGATTATCTATCTCGGATTCGATGCCAATGCCGCCCTGGGGATGCCGTTGACGGTTGCCGCCAGTATTGTCCTCCCCTTTATCATTTTCGGGAGACTGCTGGTCAAGACAGGGGGCGGTGAGTTTTTCCTCGATCTGGCCATGGGACTGATGGGGCGTCGCAGGGGTGGTGCCGCAAAGATCTCCGTTATATCGTCTGCGCTCTTCGGTTCCATATCGGGCAGTGCCGTATCGAACGTGGCCACCACGGGAATCATGACCATACCGCTGATGACCCGCTCCGGCTATTCCAGCCTGCAGGCCGGGGCCATTGAGACGATCGCCTCGACGGGGGGACAGTTTATGCCTCCCATCATGGGGGCGGCGGCCTTTCTCATGGCGGAATTTCTGGAGATACCCTATGCAGATGTCGTCATAGCGGGACTGGTTCCGGCACTCCTCTACTACCTGGCCGTCTTTGTACAGGTTGATCTGGTGGCGGCCCGTGACAACATAAAGACCCCGACAAAGGACCTGCCGCGGGCGGCTGTCGTCTTCAGGGAGGGATGGCATTTTATCGTGCCCCTGCTGGTGCTGGTTTTTGCCCTCTTTGCACTCAATGTGGAGGCCGAAATCGCCGCCCTCTATGCGAGTGTCGCCATCATTATCGGCGGGATTTTCAGGTCATACAAGGGGGAACGCATGACCGTGCAGGGATTCTTTGCCTCGCTCTGGGAGGCGGGACTCGTCATGGTCGATCTCATCGTCATCGTTGCGGCGGCAGGTTTCGTGATCGGCATACTCAATATTTCCAGCGGCGGCTTCGTGATGACGCTCTTCATGATCCAGCTGGGGGGAGGGAACCTCTTCATTCTCTTATCCATCAGTGCCGTCGTCTGTATTATCCTGGGTATGGGCATGCCCACCTCGGGTGTCTATGTCCTGCTGGCCGCCCTCGTTGTGCCTGCTCTCGTGGAAGTGGGTGTGGTGCCGCTGTCCGCCCACATGTTCATACTCTACTTCGGGATGATGTCCATGATCACACCGCCCATTGCGCTGGCCGCCTTTGCCGCCTCTACGATCAGCGGTGCGGATCCCATGAAGACGGGATTTGAATCCATGAGACTGGGCTGGGTCGCCTATGTGGTTCCCTTCTTGTTTGTTCTCTCTCCGACCCTCCTCCTGGAGGGCGAACCGGGCCACATCCTGCTGAATGTCTTTACGGCGGCCATGGGGGTATATATCATATCGGTCGCAGTGGTGGGATTTTTTACACGGCGGCTTACCGTCGTATATCGTGTCGCCCTGATTGTGACGGGGTTGATTGCCATGACACCTGATACGGGGTTTCCCTTCGGCGGCGTCATGAGTATGGGAGGTGTTGTTGCCGGATTGTTGATTCTGGGATACGACTATCTGACGGGAAGGCGTGCACAGGAAGCCTCTATTGGATGAGTTGCCCCGGCAGTCGGTGTATGTGTCAAGTGAGTCAATGTTTATCTTAAAAGGAGGTAAGGAGTATGAAGAAGGCAGTAAAACTTTTAATTGTATTGGCAGCGGTATGCGCGCTGGCCGGGACTGCTTATGCTGAGACCTACAGCATCGGTACAAACCCGCAGGGATCGCTCTTCTATTCCACGGGCATGGCGATTTCCAAGATAATGGTCGAGAAAACGGGTAAGCAGTACCGCGTTGCGCCCTACGGGGGGTCGTCCACATACATCCCGCTCATGAACAAGGGGGAACTGGCCTTCGGATGCGGCAATGGCGGTGAGACGGCCTTTGCCTATGAAGGGACTGAAATTTACAAGGGAAAACCGAACAAGAATATTCGCATGGTGGCAGCCTATTACAAGAACTACGGCGGTTTTGCCATCAGGAATGACGCCACCTTCAAGCAGATGAGAGAACTGAAGGGGATGCGGATACCGTCGGATTATACCTCGGGGCGGATATTCCACTATCTCACCGAGGCCATCCTTGCGGCCGAGGACCTGTCACACTCCGATTTCAAGCTCCTTCCCGTCCCCAATTTCGTGGCGGGGATCAACATGTTCATCCAGGGCAAGGTCGATGCCGCCTACATCCCCATGAATACGGGTATCGGGAAGAAGGCGATGGCCACCATCAAGGGCGGGTGGCATTTCGTCGATTTCGACGGATCGGCGGCAGCGCAGCCCAAGGTTGACAAGGTACTGCCCTCCAGCCGGACGGAAGAGTTGTCTCCCGGAAAGATGCGTGAGGGTGTCACCGTGGATCCCACGACGATGCTGATCGTCGATTTCTATGTCATTGCCGGTGTCCACGTAGCCGATGATGTGGTCTATACGTTGGTAAAGACCATACACGACAACAAACCGGCCCTTGCCAAATCCTTCGGTGTCTTCAATCGCTTTGATCCCAGTGGTATGGCCGCCAAGCATCCGACACCCTACCATCAGGGCGCCATCAAGTACTACAAGGAGATCGGCATCTGGAAGGATATGTAATGACCCTCCGGTAAAGAGATCGTACCGTGGACAGGGTGGGGGTCGTTATGTGATCCCACCCTGTTCCTGCATAATGAGTAGTACAAGATGTAAACTGTTTTCATAAGGAGCCAATGAACATGAGTCGCCCCCGCTATATCCCCACAGAACCGGCCCTGGTATCCTATTGTGACTCTATCGAGGAATTCCATAAGGGCAGTGACAGCCCCCGTGCATTCCTGGAACGATGCCTCGAAAGAATCGAGAGCCATGAGGGTGAGGTCAGGGCATTTACGGCACTGGATATGGCGGGTGCTCGAGAGGCCGCCGATGGGGCGACCCTCCGATACGGCGAGGGACGGGTCCTGTCCCGTATCGACGGCATGCCCATCGGTGTCAAGGATGTCATCGATACGGCCGATCTGCCGACGCAGATGGGGTCTCCGCTCTTCAAGGAATGGCGCCCCCGTTTCGATGCCGCCTCAGTCAGTGCACTGAAGAAGGCCGGTGCCGTCATCCTCGGCAAGACCGTCACCACCGAATTTGCCGCCGTGGTGCCGGGTCCCACGCGAAATCCCTTTGATCAGAACCGCACACCGGGCGGTTCCAGCAGCGGCTCGGCGGCTGCCGTCGGGATCGGCATGATTCCCGCGGGGCTGGGGACGCAGGTCATCGGTTCGATTACCCGGCCCGCCAGCTACTGCGGGTGCTATGGATATAAACCCACCGTGGGGGCGGTGAATCGCGGCGGTTCGCTCGATTATATGAGCCAAAGCAGCCAGGGGGTGCTGGCGGCCAGTCTCGATGATGCCTGGGCCGTCATCTATGCCATATCGGCCAGGGTGGGGGGTGACCCGGGATTTCCCGGACTCTACGGGAGAGAGGACCCCGGACCCGCATCGAGACCGGCGCGCCTGATCAGCCTGGATACGGCCGGATGGGACAGGACGGATGAGGACACGCGAGGAGTCTTCGACGATGCACTGGACCGGTTGCGATCGGCGGGCGTGGAGGTCCTGGGCCGTCGGGACAATCAGGTGATCGAGACCTACGAGGAGACCATTGCCGAAAGCCTCGACATAAGCCGCAAGATCAATACCTGGGAATTCCACTGGCCCCTTCTCACCTTTGAAGACCGCATGCCCGGTCACTTGAGTGACATCATGGAGGGACGGTTGGAGGCCGCCGGGTCCATGACCCCTGCGGACTACCGGACATGGATCGCGAAACGCGATCAGGCCCGGAAACTCCACCGGGAGCTTGCGGCCATTGCCGATGGATTCATCACGCTGGGTGCCACCGGGGCTGCCCCAGTGGGGCTGGATGCCACGGGTGATCCCGCCTTCAACCTCCCCGCCTCCTACATCGGGTGTCCCGTGGTGTCACTCCCCTCTTTGTCCGTCGAAGGGATGCCCCTGGGCATCCAGCTGATCGGCTTTACCGATGAAGACGAAGAGCTCTTCTCGCAGGCACGGTGGGTCGAGGGGATCCTCCTGCACCGCCGGTAAGCATCCTCAGGCCATGCAGGTGCCCGATCCTTTTTTCGCTTGTCTTTCCCTTTTGCAGGCTTTATAAACAGAGTGCAGCAATCACCACGAAGGGCGACAGGCCGGGCAGGACAGTACACCGCCATGGTGTCTGAACGGTGCGATTCGTCTTTCCACGCGACAGCCGGGAGTCTGGTATGGATCTCAGGGACACATCACTGATCATCGAGGGGGGAGGCCTTCGAGGTATCTATGCCTCGGGAGCACTCCACTACCTGATGGAGCAGGGACTCCGTTTCCCCTATGTCATCGGTGTCTCCATGGGTGCCTGTAACGCCGCCAACTATGTCTCATGGCAGATAGAGCGGAATCGAATCGTCAATATCAGCTTTGTCAATGATCCCCGCTATCTCAGTTATCTGCGCCTCATTACGAGGGGAGAGCTCTTCGGCATGGATTTTATCTTCGATACGATTCCCAACGTACTGGTTCCCTTTGACTACGGGACCTTCAGGGAAAGCGACGTTCGATTGATAACGGGGGTAACCGATTGCCGGACGGGAGAACCCCTCTATTATGAAAAGGGTGAAGTCGGCGACGATTACCTCCATATTCTCCAGGCCTCGTGCAGCCTCCCCTTCATGGCCCGGCCCGTTCAGTACCGGGGACGGATCCTCATGGACGGGGGGATTGCCGATTCCATTCCCCTCGGAAAGAGCATGGAGGACGGCAACACGAAACATGTCCTCCTCCTCACCCGCCCCCGCGGATACCGGAAGGGGCCGTCGCCCTTTGCACCCTTACTCTATGTGCGGTACCCCCGGCTTCGGGGGTTATGCCGGGCCTTTGCACGCCGGTATATCGGGTATAATGAGACCATGAATCTCGTGGAGCGTCTCGAAGCGGAGGGCCGTATCTTCGTGATCAGACCATCGGAGGTCATTCCGGTAGGCCGGGCCGAGCGAAACCGGGAGAAGCTCTATGCTGCCTATGACCGGGGATATGACGAGGCATCTCTGGTATATGACGAGCTGTGTTCCTATCTCGTGAGCGAGTGAACACCGCATGATTTGCCGACAGCGGGCAGAAAGGGGAACATCATGGATGCAGTATTCTGGGTATATATAGTCTTGGGTATTCTCATGCTAATGGGGGGGCGGCGCTTTTTCTGGGTCTTCATCGGCGCCATGGGATTCATCGCGGGGGTTACCTATGGCCAGGAGATATTCGGTCTCGAATCTCTCAAGGTCCTTCTTATCGCCGCTTCCATTCTGGGTGTTGCCGGTATCGTCATCGCGCTCTTCATGCAGGGCATTGCCTTCGGGATAGCCGGATTCCTTGCCGGTTCCTATGTCGGCTTTTCACTGCTTCCCCTCATCGGGACATTTTCTCCGGAGATGACCTGGCTCATTGCCCTCGGCGGCGGTGTCGCGGGGGTGGTGCTCACCATGGTGCTCATCGACTGGATGCTCATATTCCTTTCATCCGTCACGGGTGCAGCTATTATCGTGCATTTCCTTTCTCCCGAGACGTGGGTGAGACCGACCATATGGATAGCGCTTTCCGTGGCCGGGATCGTCATACAGACAATCCTCTTTGTACGAAAGAAGAAAGAAGAGGATTGACGGCACCTGCTGGTGCACGGGGGGACGTTACGCCCCGTCTTTGGGTTTGTGCCGATGCATTACGCCTGTTGCTCGAAGCCGTTGATACTGATGCGGCCGTAGTCGAGTGATTCCCGGGGAACAGGTCGTTTTTCCTCTGCCGGGTATCCAACGGCAAGGATGGTTGCCACGCTCAGATGATCGGGCAGTGAGAGGAGATCCTTGATATAGCTCTCGGCAGTCCGGTGCATGTCGTGTGGCCGCTTTCGTATCTGTATCCAGCAGCTCCCCAGCCCCAGAGAATGGGCCGTCAGGTGTGCGATGGTGGTTGCAATGGAACAGTCTTCAACCCATACGTCGGATTTGTTTTCATCGGCGCAGACAATGATCGCCAGCGGTGCCCCTGCAAGGAACTGAGAACCGTGCTCTTTGGACCGGGCGAGCCCTTCGATGAGCCCCCTGTCTTCAATGAAGATGAAATGCCACGGTTGTCCCCCTCTCGATGACGGGGCCCTGAGGACTGCTTCCTTGAGTATGGCAAGCTTTTCCTCTTCTATGGATTTTGTGTCGTATTGTCTGATGCTTCTCCTTGATTGCAGTATTGCTATCATCGTGTCTCTCCTCTATGGCCGGGCATGTACGGCTGTTGTAAAAGTTGTCTATATGATGTAGGGTTAATATAATTTTTTGACAGTCGTTGCAACGACTGGTTTTAATTGTATCACGACGGAGGAGCAGAGAAAAGGGACATACTCACCGTGGCGTGCGAAAGGGATGATCGGTTTGGTGTCCCTTCCTGCCGGTAATCCTGAAAGGGTATGGTATGTGAGGTGAACAGGTAATGAGACTCTCGGAACTGGAAACGCCCTGTCTTGTCCTGGACAGGGGCAAACTGGAAAAGAATGTCACGGCGATGCGCCGTCACATAGAACGACTGGGCGCCCGTCTGAGACCCCATGGCAAGACGGCCAAGAGCATCGACGTCATGGATCTGGTGCTGGATCATCGCTCCGGCGGTGTCACCGTCTCCACCCTCAGGGAGGCGGAATATTTCTTCGCAGGGGGCATCGGTGACATCCTCTATGCCGTCGGCATTGCGCCGGTGAAACTCGATCACGTCGCCGACCTGATCAGACGGGGCGCCGCGATGACCATCATTCTCGATACCATTGAACAGGCACGGGCCGCCTCACTGAAGGGCCGGGAACGGGGCGTTACCTTTCCCGTGTTGATAGAGATAGATTGTGATGGGCATCGCTCCGGGATTGGGGGTAGTGACCCCTTTCTCGTTGATCTGGGGCGGTTCCTCCATCGGGAAGACGGCGTCGCGCTACGGGGGGTCATGACCCATGCAGGGGGTTCCTACAACTGCGGAACCATCGAAGATATCCGGCGCATGGCCCGGCAGGAACGGCAGGGGGCACTGACCTGTGCCGATGCACTGCGTTCGGCCGGCCTGCCCTGTGACAGGGTCAGCATTGGATCGACGCCGACGGCGACCCTTACCGAGGATCTCTCCGGCATCACCGAGGTGCGCCCCGGTGTGTATATGTTCCATGATCTCGTCATGGCCGGGCTCGGTGTCTGTACAGTCGACGATATCGCCCTGTCCGTCCTCGCCTCGGTCATCGGGTATCAGAAGAAAAAGGGCTGGATCATCATCGATGCCGGATGGATGGCACTCTCCCGTGACCGGGGCACGGCACAGCAGGTGACAGATCAGGGGTACGGCCTCGTCTGTGACTGCCAGGGATCTCCCTTTCCCGATGTCATCGTCACGGCAACCAATCAGGAACACGGCATCGTCGCGAGGCGCGGGGATATGGATTTCGATACCTTAGCCGTCGGTTCCTCTGTGCGTATCCTGCCGAACCATGCCTGTGCCACCGGGGCCATGCATGATCGATACTACGTCGTCGATGGGACCGACGAGATTGTCGCCGTCTGGGATCGAATAAACGGCTGGGAAGAAGGTCCCCAGGTATAGCGTGACTGGGGGGACAGGCGAAGCAGTGAAGGGAACATGGGTGTGCACGGCCTGAGACCCCTCACGGCGGTGTGCACCGTTGAGAGAACCATGGAGGAGGCACAGGGCAATGAAAACAATCTGTACCGAAGGAGCGCCGATCCCGGCGGGACACTACTCGCAGGCGATCGTGCATGGGGACACCGTCTATGTCTCGGGGCAGCTGCCCATTGATCCCGTGACGGGGGAGAAACGGACCGGATCGATCGAAGAACAGACGGAACAGGTCCTCACGAACCTGTCCGAAATCCTCAAGGCAGCGGGGAGCGGCATGGACAGGCTTGTCAAGGTGACCGTCTATATCTCCGACATCGGATTGTGGGACAGGGTGAATACCGTGTATGCGCGTCATCTGGGAGATCATCGTCCCGCCAGGGCCGTCGTCCCGACACGTGACCTCCATTTCGGGTTTCAGATCGAAATCGAAGCCCTTGCCGCCATAGAGTAGAGAAGTGACGTCCCACAGCATGCCGCAACAGGCGTGATCGTTGCTCTGACCGCAGGAATTTTGCCATGTCTTGAAATATCACTGGTCTTCTCACTCCCTATCTGCTAAAAGGCAGCGCTTGGCTCAACACTACATAGTACATGAAAAGGAACACAATGCCTCGGAAAGAGAAGATAAGAAACGTTGCAATCATTGCCCACGTCGATCACGGGAAGACGACCCTCGTCGATGGGATGCTGAATCAGAGCGGCATATTCAAGAAGCACCAGCGGGTGGAAGAGCGTGTCATGGACTCCATGGACCTGGAGCGTGAACGGGGGATTACCATCATGGCGAAGAACACGGCCATATGGTACGGCGATGTGAAGATAAATATCGTCGACACACCGGGTCATGCCGATTTCGGAGGGGAAGTGGAGCGTAGTCTCACCATGGTGGACGGGGCCTTGCTCCTTGTCGATGCCAGTGAGGGGCCCCTGCCGCAGACCCGCTTTGTCGTCAAGAAGGCACTGGCACGGAAGCTGCCCATCATAGCGGTCATCAACAAGATTGACCGCAGTGACGCACGGATAGGCGAAGTCATCGATGAACTGTACGACCTCTTTATCGACCTCGATGCCAGTGAATCACAGATAGAATTTCCCGTACTGTACACCAATGCAAAGGCGGGTATCGCCCATGAAGAACAGGGGGACGACTCCCCCAACCTCCGCCCCCTCTTTGAGGCCATTATGACGCATATCCCGCCGCCCGAGGCCGATGACCGTGCCGTTCCGCAGTTTCTGGTCACCAATCTCGATTATGATCCCTACGTGGGCCAGCTTGCCATCGGGAGACTGGTGGAGGGTGTCTTGGAGATGCAGCAGAGCTATGCGCTGTGCGGCAAGAAGGTGACAGAGGGAGGTGCCAGGTTTTCCGCCCTCTATACCTTCGACGGTCTGGGGAGGGTACCCATCGACCGGGCCGAAGCAGGCGACATCATTGCCTGTGCCGGTATTGACAAGGTCAAGATCGGTGACACCCTTTCCGCCGAAGACGATCCCCGCCCACTGCCTCGTATCCGTGTCGATGAACCGACGGTTTCCATGATATTCTATGTAAACACCAGCCCCGTTGCCGGCAGGGAGGGTACCTATCTTACGTCTCGTCACCTGCGGGAACGCCTGGAACGGGAGATCATCGGAAACGTGGCGCTCCGCATAGAATTCCTCGAACGAAGAGACATGTTCGAGGTCTGCGGCAGGGGGGAACTGCAGATGGCCATTCTCATCGAGACCATGCGACGGGAAGGATATGAGTTCATGGTGTCCAAGCCGCAGGTCATTACGAGGAACGAGAAGGGTATTGTCGAGGAACCGGTGGAGCGGCTCTTTCTCGATATCCCCGAGGAGTTTATCGGTGTGGTCACTGAAAAGCTATCGGCACGGAAGGGGAGGATGACGAATCTGATAAACAGGGGGAGCGGGCGTGTCAAGATGGAGTTTGTCCTTCCCTCACGCGGGATGATCGGATTCCGCAGTCATTTCCTGACGGACACCAAGGGATCGGGCATTATGAACACCCTCTTTGAGGGATACCATCCCTGGTTCGGTTCCATCCCCCAGCGTTCCAACGGCGCCATGGTGGCCGACAGGGCCGGCAGGGTGACCATGTATGCCTGCCACGCCATGGCTGACCGCGGTGAACTCTTCACCGAGGTGGGAACCGAAGTCTATGGGGGGATGATCGTGGGCGAGCGCAACAGGCCCGGTGATCTCCATATCAATATAACCAAGGAGAAACACCTGACCAATATGAGAAGTGCCACCTCCGACGCCACGGTGACGCTACGCCCCCCCCGGCGTCTCTCACTGGATCAGTCCATCGAGTTTATCGCGGAAGATGAACTTATCGAGGTGACACCCGCCAGTATCCGGCTCCGCAAGATGGATCTCCAGCACATCCGGCGTCCAGTGAAGGGCGGGAACTGATTCGCCCGTCGTGAACGAAACCGCTAGTGATTCGGGATGGATCGGGTTATCGCCTCCAGAGCATGACGGTGCAGACCAGGGTGACGGCGGCCAGTGTGCCGGCGATGATGGAAAACCCGGTAAAGAACCCGTACTGATCGATGAGATAGCCCAGGATCGGCGCCCCCACCCCCGCGCCGCCCCGGCTGCCGGAGTAGTAGATGCCGAGCACTTTTGAACGATGTCTGTCGGGGCAACAGTCCATGATGTAGGCCTCCACCACGGGCAGTCCCATGTTGAGCAGGGTCCCCAGTAAGACCAGCACCGCGTAGAAGGCGATACCGAAGGGGGCGAGATTGAGCAGGAAGATCGTCGGTGCCCCGATGAGACCCGCCATCAAAATCACGGAAATCTTTCCCAGCCGGTCGGCCAGGTATCCACCCAGCGGCCCCCCCCACACCCCTCCCAGGAAATAGACTGTTATTGAGGCAGCGGCAATTTTGTCACTGATGCCATAATTGTCGACGGCATAGAGGGGGACGAAATAGGTGGTAGACATGATCAGTGTCATGCTGGCAATTCCCATAACGATGATGGCAATGAGATGGGGGAGGGAGAGGCCTTTCTCTCCGTCGTCATCGTGTCGGCCAATCGGTTGGTCCGTCATGCCGGTGCCGTTGTCTTGTTCGAGACGGCCGAGGATGATGTAGAAGACCAGTCCAAAGATCAGTGTGGGTATGGCAACGGTAATGAAGGCACCCCGCCAGCCAAGGACACCGGCAATCCCGGCGGCAAGCAGCGGGGCGATGAAGAAACTGGTTGACCCGCCGACCTGATGCAGTCCCAGTGCCCAGCCCCGTCTCTCCGGTTGTACCGATGCCGAGATCAGGGGTGCCGCCGATGGATGATAGCCGCCCCCTGATATCCCCATGAGCGTCAGAAAGAGGGCAAGCATGATCATGTTTACCGACAGAGCTGCAAGGATTCCCGCCAGCGCCACGCCGGCGACACCTATGGTAACGACGGTGCGGGGACCGATACGATCGGCCAGCCACCCTCCCGGAAGGTTGCTGATGCCATAGGTTAGGCTGAAGGCGGAAACGATCCACCCCGTCTGCGTGTAGGTCATGCCGAAGTCATCTCGGATAAAGGGGAGGAGCGGTGTCAGGAGTGAGGCGACAAGATGGTGACCGGTATGGGCCAGGATAAAAAGCACCAGAAATCCGGTTATATAAGGAGTATGGCTGCAGTTCTTAATGGTCTTTTCCTTTCAGGTCCTGCGTGATGGTCAGGCCGGCTCAGGACCGGCAGCACGGGAGAGCGAGGGCCTTTCCCCGATGCCTCTATCCCGGTGACGTACCTGCAGGTCGGCGGCGGGGTCAGTGAGATACCTTCCTGTCCACAAATATGACTATATATGATTATATTCCGAATAGCAAGACGCAGTGGCCGGGCAGGTCTTTTCATTCCACAGGCACAGACGGGCTTTTATCACCACTGACGGTAGGGATGACTGACGAGATTGGCGTTGAAGTATCGGGGATCTCCCGTTACTTCCCGCCCCAGCCACGGTGGCCGTGTGAAGGATTCATCGGCCTGTGACAGCTCTATCTCCGCGACAATGAGTCCCTCGTTTTCGCCCAGAAACTCGTCGATCTCCCAGGTATGGTTTCCCCGGGGTATCCGGTAGCGGATCTTTTCTATGATCGGTTTTTCACAGAGTTCTTCCAGGATGGCATCGGCGTCTTCCACGGGGATTTCGTATTCGAACTCCCTTCTGACGGGTCCGACGGAGGGTCCCTTGACTGTGATGAATCCCCTCGTGCCGTCGGTTCGTATGCGTACCGTGCGTTCCTGTGCCCGGTTCAGGAATCCCTGCCGGTACCCTGTTCCCACAGCACCGGCACGCCAGTCCTCCCCTTGGACGAGGAATTTTCTCTCTATCTCTATGCCCATGGTGTTGTGTTACCGCACTGTCTTTCCGATTGCCCGGTAAAAGGTCATGTGTAAGTGGCTGTAAGCATGTCGGGAAAGAGGTGATTGCGGTACGTGGCGGTGAGAAAGGCTGACTCTCACCGTGATTCCCCGGAAATGATCCCTCTCACCCGCTCGATCTCTTCCTCCGTGTCCACCTCGACTGAGTCGTGTTCCGTCTCGACCACCTTGATCCGGTAGCCGTGTTCCAGTGCCCGCAGCTGTTCCAGTGATTCGAGCATCTCCAGGCGGCCCCGTTTGAGACCCGTGAAGATGGGGAGAAAGGATCGCCGGTAGGCATAGATGCCGTGATGTTTGTAATAGAAGGTGTCTCCCCTTTCGTCGCGGTCATAGGGTATGGTGGCCCGTGAAAAATAGATAGCGCACTGGTCATGATCGAAGACGGTCTTGACGGCGTTGGGATGGTGGATCTCCTCCGCTCTCCGAATTCGGTACACCAGGGTGCTCATGACGAGGGAGGGGTCTTCCCGGAGGGGGGCCGCGACTTCGTCTATCTGTACCGGTTCGAAGAGGGGCTGGTCTCCCTGGATGTTGACGACGATATCATCGTCATCCACATCGAGCGTGGCGACGGCCTCGGCGATCCGGTCCGTTCCCGACAGGTGGGTGTCCGACGTCATGATGGCATTGCCGCCGAATTCGCTGACGCGCCGGAATATTCGCTCATCATCCGTTGCCACGGCCACGTAATCCACCGTCCCGGCTCCGGACACCCGGTCGTATACATGTTGTATCATCGGTTTCCCGCAGATATCAGCCAGCGGTTTCCCCTCGAACCGGCTTGACTGATATCTGGATGGGATGATGCAGATTACCTTCGACATATCAACTGTTCCCTACAGGACCGCTGCCGCCTTTCCGATTCCCTGTGCAATCTTCCGGAATGACTCTTCCGTCATCTTCACGGGGATGATCATAAAGAGGAACCGTCCCAGTATGCCTTCCGAACGGGGAATCAGGTCTGTCCCATAGTCCGGTTTCCCTGTGTACAGGGGGTTGGTGAAGGGGTATTTCCGGGAGTTTGCCGTCGACTGTGCCAGGAAATGCTCCCACCGGGGGACATAGTGCCAGGTGTTGTCTCTGTAGAGAAAGGTGTCGGTGCCTTCCCCCTTCAGCGCCGTCTGGAAGCGCTTGGCCGCGCCTTCGTCGGGGAGGCCGAATCCCAGGAAGGTCGCCGTGTCTCCGGCAGGATCGGCGATGGGCCTGAAGCCGATACCGTCGATCTTGGCCAGTTCATCCCGGATGGCCGCCTTGTTCTTTCTCTGTTCGCCCACGATGTAATCCAGCTTGCGTAACTGGGCCAGGCCGAGGGCCCCCTGCAGCTCATTCATGCGATAGTTGAAACCGAGGATGCTTCTCCCCTCGTCTCCCCTCCCCACCGTGGGATTGTGGTCGTGCCCGTGGTCATGGTACCACTCGGCGCGGTCTGCCAGGTCCTTGTTGCTTGTTATGACCATGCCCCCCTCGCCGGTGGTCATGGTCTTGACGTAATCGAAACTGAAGGTCCCCATGTCGCCGAAGGTCCCCAGTTTTTTCCCCTTGTAGCTGCCGCCGCAGCTCTGCGCCGTGTCTTCAAGGACAAGGAGGTCGTGCCTCTTCGCCACATCGACAATGGCGTCTATCCGGGCCGGAGCGCCGCACATATGGACGGGGACGACGGCCTTTGTCCGCGGTGTCATCCGTGCTTCTATCTGCTCCGGGTCCAGTCCCATCGATTCGTCGATGTCTGCCATGACCGGTATGGCCCCCGCCTCGAGGATGGCCTCGTAGGTTGCCACAAAGGTGAAGGAGGGAACGATGACCTCATCACCCGGTCCCACATCCATGGCATTGAGGGCCACGTGCAGCGCCGATGATCCCGATGTGACGCCCAGGGCGTATCCGGCACCGCAGTAGCGTGCAAATTCCTCTTCGAACTGGCGTACCTTGAAGACGCCCTTTCTCCGCTCGTCGAATCCATATCGCATGAAAACGCCCGTTTCCATGACGTCCATGACCTCTTTCATCTCCTCTTGTCCGATAATCTCGTTTCCCGGCATTTCCCTTCTCCCGTGATTTTTTT
>Ga0272441_10005291_pt1 | contig 22599 bp, 18 predicted proteins | sample SSMProp6N_FD_193582 | JGI IMG/M metagenome (GOLD analysis project Ga0272441, IMG submission 193582) | Marine sediment archaeal communities from Little Sippewissett salt marsh, Falmouth, MA, United States - SSM-Prop-6N | ecosystem: Environmental > Aquatic > Marine > Wetlands > Sediment ... | reverse complement strand
TGCGCATTCGAAAAGGCCTTCAACGAGTGGCATATCCTCGCCATCAGTCAGGCCATCTGCCTGTACCGAGAGTGCAATAAGACCGACGGGCCACTGTTTCTAGGCATGGACACGCCTGCCCTCTCCGTGCCGGCGCTTGCCAGTGCCCTGGAGGTGCTGGCGGCAAATGGGGCGCACTTCATGATCGCCCAGGGGGATGAGTATACCTCAACCCCAGTCGTTTCCCACGCGATTCTCACGTACAACCGCGGACGCCGGATAGGACTCGCCGACGGCATCGTCATCACACCGTCACATGATCCACCCCATGACGGGGGCTTCAAGTACAATCCGCCAAACGGCGGTCCGGCGGAAGACGTCGTCACCGGCTGGATCGAAGCAAAGGCAAACGAATTTCTCGAGAACGGACTGAAGGGCGTAAAGAGGATCTCATACGAAAAGGCTCTTCATGCCCCCACGACGCACCGACACGACTTCCGCAATGCCTACGTTGGTGACCTCGGCAACGTGATTGACATAAACGTCATTCGCGGGGCGAAGATCAGTATCGGGGGTGATCCACTCGGCGGCGCCGGGGTCCACTATTGGGGGCTGATTGCAGAGTGCTACGGGTTGGACCTCACGGTCGTCAATGAAGCCGTTGATCCCACCTTCCGTTTCATGATGGTGGATTGGGACGGCCAGATCCGCATGGACCCATCCTCCCCTTATGCGATGGAGAGCTTGGTCGGTCTGAAGGATCGCTTCGACATCGCCTTCGGTTGTGACACGGACCATGACCGTCATGGGATTGTCACCCGAAGCGCGGGATTGCTTCCGCCCAATCATTATCTTTCCGTGGCCATCCACTACCTCTTCCAACACCGACTGAAGTGGCCCAAGAAAGCGGCGGTGGGCAAAACGCTGGTGAGCAACCAGATGATCGACCGCGTTGCCGCACAGCTTGGCCGCAAGCTCTACGAGGTGCCGGTCGGCTTCAAGTGGTTTGTGGATGGCCTGTTCGACGGTTCTCTCGGTTTCGGCGGAGAAGAGAGCGCGGGTGCGTCTTTCATCCGTCTGGATGGCAGCGTCTGGACAACGGACAAGGACGGAGTTGCCCCGGCCTTGCTCGCGGCGGAAATCACTGCCCGGATGGGGTGCGATCCCGGCGAAATCTACCGTCAGCTTACGCACGAGTTTGGTGAGCCGGTCTACAAGCGTGTCGATGCGCCGGCCACTCTGGCACAAAAGGCAATATTGGAAAGACTCTCTCCGGAGCAGATCCAAATCAAGAACCTGGCTGGGGAAAAGATCCAGGCCATCCTCACCCGGGCGCCGGGCAACGGCGCCCCCATCGGCGGATTGAAGGTAGTGGCGGAGAGTAGATGGTTCGCGGCTCGTCCATCCGGGACAGAGGAAATCTACAAGATCTATGGGGAGAGCTTCCGGGGAGCAGACCATCTGCGTCGCATCCTGGAAGAAGCGCAGACGATCGTCGCCGATGCTTTCTCGGCGTCCCCGCAGCAGCCAGGGATTCCGTCCGAGCTCGCACGGAAGGAGAGACTATGAGCAAAAGAACACGCGTTTCCAGTCCTATTCACAGCCTTCTGCCCACGGAAATCGAGGGATTCGATTCACTGGCTGAGCTTGCCCTGGATATGCGTTGGTCGTGGAATCATGCCACCGACAAAGTGTGGCGACAGCTTGATCCCGAACTCTGGGAGCTCACGCATAACCCCTGGGTGGTCCTGCAGACGGCCTCACGCGACCAGATCGAGCGAGTGTTGGCCTATCCCGTTTTTCGCAAGGACGTTGATGGCCTGGTGCAGACCAGGCGGCACGCGGTGGAAGCACCCGCGTGGTTTCAGCAGAATCATCCAAAGGCTCCCCTGACCTGCGTCGCGTACTTCAGCATGGAATTCATGTTGAGCGAGGCGCTGCCGATCTATTCGGGAGGGCTTGGCAATGTGGCCGGTGACCAACTCAAAGCCGCCAGCGACTTGGGTGTGCCGGTGGTCGGGGTGGGGCTGCTTTATAGCCAAGGCTATTTTCGCCAGGTGATCGACAAGGACGGATCGCAGCAGGCCCTCTTCCCCTACAACGACCCCGGCCAGTTGCCGATCACGCCGTTGCGCCAAGCGAATGGCGAGTGGTTGCGGCTGGAGATCGCCTTGCCCGGTTACTCGGTCTGGCTGCGCGCCTGGCAGGTCCAGGTCGGCAGAGTGAAGCTATACCTGCTGGATAGCAATGACGCGGCGAACTTCCCCGCTCATCGAGGGATTACCAGCGAGCTGTATGGCGGCGGGCCGGAACTACGCCTCAAGCAGGAAATGCTCCTCGGGATCGGCGGATGGCGATTGCTGGATGCGCTCGGCATCCAGCCCGAAGTCTGTCATCTGAATGAAGGGCATGCCGCCTTTGCCGTGCTGGAACGTGCCCGAAGTTTCATGCAAAAGGCCAAGCAGCCTTTCGAAGTCGCGCTGGCCGTCACGCGAGCAGGGAATCTCTTCACGACTCACACGGCGGCGGCCGCCGGCTTTGATCGTTTCGCTCCTTCCCTCATCGAGCACTACCTCGGCGGCTATGTCGACCAGCAGCTCGGCATAACACTCCGCGATTTGCTGGCCCTGGGCCGCCAGAACCCAAACGACTCATCAGAGAGTTTCAACATGGCCTATTTGGCAATCCGGGGGAGCGGGACCGTCAATGGCGTCAGTCGCTTGCACGGGATAGTCAGCCGGCGCCTCTTTGAGCCTCTCTTTCCCCACTGGCCCGCGGACGAAGTGCCCATCGGACACGTGACTAACGGGGTCCACATGCCAACCTGGGACTCGGCCCCAGCCGACGATCTCTGGACGCACGCCTGTGGAAAGGACCGCTGGCTGGGGACGACGGAAACCTTGGAGCAGGACATTCGCCGCGTTTCCGACGCCGACCTTTGGCAATTTCGCGTCGCCGCCAGCAAGTCTCTCGTCGAATACGCCCGCGAACACTTGTCGGGCCAACTGATTTCCTCCGGCGCATCGCCCGAGGCGGTCGAGGGGGCGAAGCATCTATTCGATCCCAACGCACTGACCCTGGGCTTCGCCCGGCGCTTTGCGACCTACAAGAGACCGAACCTGCTGCTGCACGACCCGGAGCGACTGCTTCGCCTGTTAGCCAATCCTCAGCGTCCGGTGCAACTGATCCTCGCCGGCAAGGCCCATCCGGAGGACGGGCCGGGGAAGACCTTGATCCATGAATGGATGCAGTTCATCCGCCAACCCAGCGTGCGACCCCATGTTATCTTTCTGAGCGACTACGATATGCTGTTGACGGAGCACCTCGTGCAGGGGGTGGACGTCTGGATCAACACGCCACGGCGACCCTGGGAGGCGAGTGGAACGAGCGGTATGAAGGTGCTCATCAATGGAGGCATCAATCTCTCGGAATTGGACGGCTGGTGGGCGGAGGCCTACACGCCTGAAGTAGGGTGGGCTTTGGGGGACGGCCGGGAGCACGGTGACGATGCCGCATGGGACACTGTTGAAGCCGACGCACTCTACGACCTGCTTGAGCGGGAGGTGATTCCGGAGTTCTATACCCGAGACGAGAGCGGCATTCCCACCGCGTGGGTCAAGCGGATGCGGGAGAGCATGGCGAGGCTGACACCCCGATTCTCTGCCAACCGCGCGGTGCGAGAGTACACCGAGCAACACTACCTCCCGGCGGCTGCCGCCTACCGGGAGCGTGCTGCCAACAAAGGCGCACTGGGCAAGCAAATGGTCGATTGGCAGCACAGTCTCGAACACGGATGGGCCACGCTGCATTTCGGCGAAGTGAAGGTTGAGACTCCTGGCGAGCAGCACGTATTTGAGGTTCAGGTCTATATCAATGACTTCGACCCGAAGGCGGTGCGGGTGGAGCTTTACGGCGACGGAATGAACGGCGACGCGCCGACACGTCAGGAGATGAAGCGTGTTCGCCAACTGGCCGGCGTGTCGGGCGGCTACGTGTACAGCACAGCAGTGCCTGCGGCCCGCGCGGCGAGCGACTATACGGCGCGAGTGATACCGCATTGCCTCAGCGTTGCAGTTCCTCAGGAAGCCGCTCACATTCTATGGCAGCACTGATTTCAGTCAAGGCACAACCATGACGAATACGCAGTCAAAACAACGATACAACATCGGCATGGCGCTGCGCTTTCAGGCGAAGCATCCGGGGTCAACGATGCGCCTGCGGACGGTCGGCCCGCACACCAGGAAGGGAGAACGGTCATGACTACTCGACACAACATCCCGTTGGGCAGGATTCTCGGGATTCCGATTGGTTTGGATTACTCCTGGTTTGTGATCTTCACGCTGCTCACCTGGATGTTGGCGGGCAGTTACTACCCTGCCGAGTTCAAGAACTGGCCACCGCTGCTGTACTGGTTCATGGGCGCGGTGACAGCGATCATGCTCTTTGTGAGCGTACTGCTCCATGAACTGGGGCACTCGGTCATAGCGCTGCGGTACAAAATCCCGGTGCGTAGCATTACGCTCTTCCTCTTCGGGGGTGTCGCTCAGATTGGAGCCGAACCGCCCAGCGCCGTCGCCGAGTTTCTTATTGCGATCGCGGGTCCGCTGGTGAGCCTGACCCTGGCGGTCCTTTTCTACGTGGTGCAGCCGCTGGTGGCCGGCATGGAACCCCTCCTGGGTCTCGCAAAGTACCTGGCTTACATCAACCTGGCCTTGGTACTATTCAACCTGATTCCCGGCTACCCACTCGACGGCGGTCGCGTGCTCCGCGCCATTGTGTGGGCGACGACGAGAAACATGCGCCGCGCGACGCTCATCGCGGCCCACGTCGGCCGGTTCTTTGCTTTTCTGTTTATCTTTACCGGCGTCTGGCAGATGTTCAGCGGCAACTTTGGCGGAGGGCTTTGGATCGCCTTCATCGGCTGGTTCCTCGACAACGCGGCTTCCGGCCAGGTACACCAAGTGATGTTTCAGGGTCTGTTGGCGGGCCATAGAGTCTCGCAGGCCATGAGCACTCATTGCGCCGCCGTTTCCGCGGATCTGACACTACAGGAGTTGGTCGACAAACACATTCTTGGCAGCGGGCAGCGGTGTTTCCTCGTCAACCGCGGAGACGACACCATCGGCTTGATGACATTGCACCGGATCAAGGAAGTGCCGCGTTCCGAATGGGCCACTACGAGTGCCGCCCAGGTCATGCTTCCCTGGGAACAGTTGAAGCGCATCGATCCTGATACCGAGCTGTGGGTGGCCCTCCAGAAAATGGACCGCGATGGGGTCAATCAGTTGCCCGTCGCCCAGGATCACCAGGTCGTCGGCATGTTGAGCCGGGAAGACGTCATCACGTTCCTGCGTACCCTCCAGGAGTTGGGAACATGACCGACATGACACAAGACACTCGGGGGCCACAGTGAAACGTTCAACAAAGATTACGACGTTGTTTCTGGATATCGGCGGTGTCTTGCTCACCGACGGGTGGGGGCATCTCACCCGCAAACGGGCGCAGACACACTTCAAGTTGGAGTTGGCCGAGATGGAGGATCGGCATCATCTGAACTTCGAGATCTACGAGGAGGGAAAGCTCACGCTGGAAGAGTATATGGGTCGTGTGGTCTTCTACCAGAAGCGACCGTTCACCCGGGCTCAGTTTCGGCGCTTCATGTTCGCGCAATCGAAACCTTACCCTGAGATGATCGAGCTGGTCGCTCATCTCAAGGTCCGGCACAGACTGAAGATCGCGGTAGTCAGCAACGAAGGGCGCGAACTGAATGCGTATCGAATTCAGCAGTTCAAGCTGGACAGGTTCGTGGATTCCTTTATTTCATCCTGCTTCGTCCATCTCCGCAAGCCCGATGCGGATATCTTTCGTCTTGCGTTGGACATTACTCAGGCACGGGCCAGGCAGGTCGTCTATATCGAGAACACCCCGATGTTCGTCGAGGTCGCGGAGGGTTTGGGGATTCGAAGTGTTCTTCACACGGATTACAGTTCCACATGCGAGAAACTGGCTTCGTTCGGATTGCAGAACGACGAAGGAGTAATCCATGAAACGGGCTAACCCACGCATCATGACAATCACCCCCGAACCTCCAAACGCGGCGCTCGATGCGCAGAACCCGCCCGCTTCAGTCGCCGACGCTGCGTCGGCTGACCTAACCATACTCCAGAAGGAGCTGGCTGCACAGAAGGATAATTACCTGCGCCTCGCCGCCGACTTTGACGATTTCCAAAAGCGGACCCGGCGCGATTCCCGGCAACAAGCCGCAGCGGAAAAGGAAGCATTTATCCTCGACTTGCTACCCATTCTCGACAACCTCGAACGCGCCCTGGCTTCCGAGGAATCCACTTCCTCCGAGCCATTGCATCAAGGTGTGACAATGACACTGCAACAGATGGGCCAGTTACTCCACCGCCACGGCATCGAGGCCGTCGAGGACTTGGGTCGGCCCTTCGATCCCCACCAGCACGAAGCTGTCCTCGTGCGGCGCGACCCGGGCCAGCCCAATCGGATCATTCTCGAAGTGACTCAGCGTGGCTACTGCCGCGGCGATACGGTCTTTCGTCCAGCCAAGGTCATTGTAAATGACCTGAGCCATTCCCCCGGAGTCCGTCATGCCCGTTGAATTCAAGGACTACTACGATGTCCTCGGCGTGGCTCGAAACGCGAGCGGCGAGGAAATCAAAAAGGCATTCCGTAAGCTCGCGCGCAGGTATCACCCCGACGTTGCCAAAGACAAGGTTACGGGCGAGAAGAAGTTCAAGGAAATCAACGAGGCCAACGAAGTCCTCAGTGACCCGGAGAAACGACAGAAATATGATCAGTTGGGAGCAAACTGGAACCATCCGGAACGGCAGACACCACCGCCGCAGGGCGGGTCCGGTGGAGGTTACCAAGAGGCTTCGGAAGTTCATTTCGATGGCACGGGCTTCAGCGATTTCTTCGAGCAGTACTTCGGCAGTCGCGGTCGTCCATCGGGTGGTTTCGGCCGAACACGGGGCAACGGGATGGGAGGTCGGACCGTCGCCCATCGCGGCCAGGATATCGAGGCCGACATCCTGGTGACACTGGACGAAATCCTGCATGGTTCTACGCGCATGATCCAACTGCAGCGTGCCGATCCGCGCACCGGGCAGTCGGCCACGCAGACGTTGCGGGTGAAAATCCCACCCGGGGTTCGGGAAGCGCAGCTCATCCGTTTGGCGGGCAAAGGCCGGGAAGGCATCGGCGGGGGCGACTCGGGAAACCTGTATCTGAGGGTAAAACTCGCCCAGCACCCCGACTTCCGCGTGCGCGGCGCCGACCTGTATTACGACTTGGATCTGGCCCCGTGGGAAGCGGTGCTGGGTGCCACCGTCCAGATCCCCACTTTGGATGGAACGGTGTCCTTGAAAATTCCGGCGGGCACCATGGCTGAACGGCAATTGCGTTTACGCGGGAAAGGCCTACCCACGAGCAACGGAACACGGGGCGACCTGTATGCCGTCGTGTCCATCCAGGTCCCGGCGCATCTGACGCCGGAACAGATAGTCCTGTGGGAACAGTTGGCCATAAAATCGACGTTCAACCCGAGGCAACCCTCATGAGCAGAGAATTTGTTCCGGACAGCCCCCCACCCACGGCGATGGAGTTGTTTCAGCCGAAGCCAAACGCCTTGTACAGCCTCGATGCGACTGCACATCTCGCGGGGGTCCCCCGTCGTTCCATTCTGATCTATTGTCGCGCCGGCCTGGTACAACCTGTCGTTCAACCACCGTATGGGGTGATGGAATTCACGGAAGAGGCGATTTATGCCTTGCGGCGAATCGAGTACTTGCGAACCGTTCACGGCCTCGATTTAGCCTGGATTAAGACCATGTTCGATCTGCTCAATGAGGTAGAACGCCTCCATGCCGAGTTGCGCTTTTTGCGTAACCATTGAGAAGGCGAACATACACGAGGCTTATACCCTATGGCGAAGCAACTCAATCAAGCCAGTATCCTGACGATCAATGGCGGCTCGGCGAGCATCAAGTTCGCGCTGTTCGAGACCGGGGACTCGCTTCGACGAATTCTGGAGGGCGGGATCCAGCGGATTGGACTGCCGGAGGCCACCCTGCGGGTGAAAGGCTTGAACCAGGTGGATAGCTTTTCGCGGCTGGTGACGGCGCCGGAACACACGACGGCGGTGGGCGTTCTGATGGATTGGATCGAGAAACGTGGCGCGCGTGATACCTTGACCGCTGTAGGGCATCGCGTGGTGCATGGCGGGCCCAAGTATAGCGAGCCGCAGCGAATCACAGCGGACATGGTGGAGGAGCTTCGCCGGCTCAGTCCGTTCGATCCCAAGCATTTGCCCGAGGAGATCCAGCTGACCGAAGCGTTTCATCGCCGATTTCCCAGCCTGCCCCAAGTGGCGTGTTTCGACACGGCGTTTCACCATGATCTGCCGCGCGTGGCCCGGTTGTTGCCGATCCCGCGCCGGTACGAAGCACAGGGGGTACGGCGGTACGGGTTTCACGGGTTGTCGTATGCGTTTCTTATGGAGGAACTGGCCCGCCTGACCGGAACGGAAGCGGCACAAGGCCGGATCATCCTCGCCCATCTCGGCAATGGCGCCAGCCTGGCAGCGGTGCGCGACGGCAAACCCGTGGACACAAGCATGGGCTTCACCCCGACGGCCGGGGTGCCGATGAGCACCCGCTCGGGCGACCTCGATCCCGGACTGCTTTGGTATCTGGCGCGAACCGAGAACATGAGTGCGAGGCAATTCAACGAGATGGTCAACTCCCAGTCCGGGCTGCTTGGCGTGTCGGAGACCAGTTCCGACATGCGTGACCTGCTCGACCGTGAGGCCCAGGACGTTCGTGCGGCAGAAGCGATCGCGCTGTTCTGCTACCAGGTCAGGAAATGGATCGGCGCGTTTGCAGCGGCGCTGGGCGGACTGGACACGCTGGTGTTCTCCGGCGGCATCGGCGAAAACGCACCCACGGTCCGCGCCCGGATCTGCGAGGGGCTGGGATTCCTCGGAATCGAAATCGAGGAAAAGCGAAATACGGCGAATGAGGACGTGATTTCCGCTGCGGCCGGCCGGGTTACGGTCCGCGTCATTCGCACGGACGAAGAACGTATGATAGCTAAGACGGTCTGCCGCGTTCTCGGCCTTGGCTGAAAAAAGGAGAATACCCATGGTGAAACCCAATACCGACCAGCCCAAGGCCCCCGAAGCAAAACCGGGATCGAAGCCCGGTGCAAAGGACGATCTGAAATCCCTGCCCATGCCGGAAGTGGAGAAAAAATTGGGATCGTCGCCGCAGGGCCTCAGTCAGGCCGAGGCGAAGAAACGGCTGACCCGATATGGGCCGAACGAGATTGCGGAAAAGAAAACCAATCCGTTTCTGAAATTCCTCACCTATTTCTGGGGGCCGATCCCGTGGATGATCGAAGCGGCCGTGATCCTTTCGGCGGTCGCCCGGCATTGGCCGGACTTTGCCATCATCCTCCTTCTGCTTGTCGCCAACGCCGTGGTCGGGTTCTGGGAAGAACACCAGGCGGGTAACGCCATCGCCGCGCTGAAGGCCAATCTGGCGATCAAGGCCCGCGTCCGCCGCGACGGGAAGTGGACCACCCCGGAGGCGCGCGAGCTGGTGCCGGGCGACGTTATCCGCCTGCGTCTGGGCGACATCGTGCCGGCGGATGCGCGTTTGCTTGAGGGTGACCCCATAGAAGTGGATCAGTCCGCGCTGACGGGAGAGTCGTTGCCCGCCACCCGCAAACCCGGCGAGGCGGTGTTCTCGGGTTCGATCGTCCGCCAGGGCGAAATCGAGGCAATGGTTTACGCCACCGGTGCGAACACCTTCTTCGGCAAGACCGCGCAACTGGTGCAGCAGGCGCACACCGCCAGCCACTTTCAACGCGCCGTGTTGAAGATCGGCAATTATCTGATCATCCTCGCGGTGGCGCTGGTGGCGGTGATTATTATGGTCGCGCTCTTCCGCGGCGACCCGATCCTCATCACCTTGCAGTTTGCCTTGGTGCTTACCGTGGCCGCGATTCCGGTGGCGATGCCCACGGTACTGTCCGTGACCATGGCGGTCGGCGCGCGCCTGCTGGCCCAAAAAAAGGCGATTGTGACCCGGTTGGCGGCCATCGAGGAATTGGCAGGCGTAGACGTGCTGTGCTCGGACAAGACCGGCACCCTGACCCAGAACAAGCTGACGCTAGGCGATCCGTTCTACGTGCACGGCATCCCTGCCGATCAGGTCATCGAGAACGCCGCCTTGGCGTCACGCGCGGAAAATCAGGACACTATCGACTTGGCCGTGCTCGGCGGCCTGAAAGACGATCAGGCCCTGAAAGGCTACCAGGTGGTTCATTTCCAGCCGTTCGACCCGGTGCATAAACGCACCGAGGCCGTTGTCAAAGCCGCGGACGGCAAGGAGTTCAAGGTGACCAAGGGCGCGCCGCAGGTAATTTTGGCGCTGTCGGCCAACGCCGGTGAGGTAACGCCCGTGGTCGAGCAGGCGGTCAACGAATTTGCGGCGCGCGGCTTCCGCTCGTTGGGCGTGGCGCGGGCTGACGGGCAAAACCCATGGCGGTTTTTAGGCGTGTTGCCGCTGTTCGACCCGCCTCGGGAAGAAGCCAAAGCGACCATCGCCACCGCCCGCAAGATGGGAGTAAACGTCAAGATGGTTACCGGCGATCAGGTGGCCATCGCCCGGGAAACTGCCGGGAATCTGGGGCTGGGCACAAATATCCTGGATGCCGTCGGCTTTGGCGACATCAAGCATCACGAAACGGCGCGGTTGGCGGAGTCCATTGAGGAAGCGGACGGCTTTGCCCAAGTGTTTCCCGAACATAAATTCCACATCGTGGATGTCCTGCAGCAACGCGGCCACATTGTCGGCATGACGGGCGATGGGGTGAACGACGCCCCGGCGCTGAAGCAGGCCGACTGCGGCATCGCCGTTTCGGGCGCGACGGACGCAGCGCGGGCGGCGGCGTCCATCGTGCTGATGACCTCCGGCCTGTCGGTGATCATCGACGCGATCAAGGAGAGCCGGAAAATCTTCCAGCGGATGAACAGTTACGCGATCTACCGCATAACCGAGACGCTGCGCGTGCTCCTGTTCATGACCTTGTCGATCCTGGTATTTAACTTCTACCCGGTGACCGCGGTCATGATCGTGATGCTGGCGTTGCTCAACGACGGCGCCATCCTGTCCATTGCCTATGACAACGTTCATTACAAGGACAAACCCGAGGCCTGGAACATGCACATGGTGCTGGGGGTCTCCACGGTGTTGGGCGTCATCGGCGTCATCTCCGCCTTCGGCTTGTTCTATCTCGGTGAGCGCGTCTTTCGTCTCGACCGGGCGCACATCCAGACATTGATGTATTTGAAGCTGTCCGTGGCCGGACATCTGACGATTTTCCTCACCCGCACCCGCGGCCCGTTCTGGTCCATCCGCCCTGCGTGGATTTTATTGGTGGCGGTGGTCGGTACGCAAATCGTGGCGACATTGATCGCGGTTTATGGGCTGTTTATGACGCCGCTCGGCTGGGGTTGGGCGCTGTTCGTCTGGGGCTATGCCCTGGCGTGGTTCCTTGTGAATGACCGCGTGAAACTGCTGGCCTATCGGGTGTTCGATCCAACTGCCGAGCCCCTGTTGGCCAAGAGGCATGTCGGCGAAACACTGCTCAAGAGGTGAAATATGAAAACAGAGACAACGACGCTCACTCCTGAACTGCTCCATCTTATGGACGCTTACTGGCGCGCGGCCAACTACCTGTCGGTCGGCCAGATCTATCTGTACGACAATCCGCTGCTGAAGCGGCCACTGGCGCTTGCCGATGTGAAGCACATGCTGCTCGGGCACTGGGGCACGACCCCGGGCCAGAACTTTATTTACGTGCACCTGAACCGGGTCATCAAGAAATACGACCTTAACATGATCTACGTTTCCGGCCCCGGGCACGGCGGTCCGGCCGTGGTGGGCAACACGTATCTCGAGGGCACGTACAGCGAGATTTATCCCAACATCAGCCAGGATGAGGCCGGGCTTCGGAGTCTCTTCATTCAGTTTTCGTTTCCCGGAGGAATTCCAAGCCATGCGTCGCCGGAGACTCCCGGCTCGATCCACGAGGGTGGGGAGTTGGGCTATTCACTCAGCCATTCCTTCGGGGCGGTGTTCGACAATCCCGATTTGATCGTCGCCTGTGTCGTCGGCGACGGTGAGGCGGAGACCGGGCCGCTGGCCACGGCGTGGCATTCCAACAAGTTTCTGAACCCGGTTACCGATGGAGCCGTGCTGCCGATCCTGCATCTCAACGGCTACAAGATCAGCAACCCGACCATCCTGGCCCGCATCGAGCATGAGGAATTGGAGCAATTCCTACGAGGCTGCGGCTGGACACCCTTTTTTGTGGAAGGCGATAAGCCCGAAGAGATGCACCAACTCATGGCCCGCACCTTGGACAGGGTTATCAAGGCCATTCGGCAAATCCAGAGCAATGCAAGGAATAAGAACGACGCCACTCGGCCGCGCTGGCCGATGATCGTTCTGAGGTCCCCCAAGGGTTGGACGGGACCGAAAGTCGTCGATGGCCTGCAGGTCGAGGGTACGTTCCGATCGCACCAGGTGCCGCTCTCCGACCCGGCCACCCATCCCGAACACCTCAAGCTGCTGGAAGATTGGCTCAGGAGCTACCGCCCGGAGGAACTCTTCGACGAGCAGGGCCGCCTGAAGCCGGAACTGGCCGAACTGGCGCCCAAGGGCGAACGACGCATGGGCGCGAATCCCCACGCCAACGGAGGCATTCTGCTCCGCGATTTGCGTATGCCGGATTTCCGGGACTATGCGGCCGACGTACCTTCACCAGGGGTGCGCGGCATCGGCGATACCCATGTGCTTGGGCCTTTCCTGCGCGACGTGGCGAAGCTGAACAATGAGCAGCGGAATTTCCGGGTCTTCGGCCCTGACGAGACGCTCTCTAACGGCCTGGAGGCCCTCTTTGAAGTTACCAAACGCCAATGGGACGCCGCGACTGTGCCGAACGACGAGTTGCTCGCGTCCACGGGGCGCGTGATGGAAATGCTCAGCGAGCACCAATGCGAGGGCTGGCTCGAGGGCTACCTGCTCACCGGGCGGCATGGACTTTTCAATTGCTACGAGGCGTTCATTCACATCGTCGATTCGATGTTCAACCAGCACGCCAAGTGGCTGAAGATCACGGCGGGCCTGCCGTGGCGGCGGAAGATCGCCTCGCTGAACTACCTGCTGGCCTCGCATGTCTGGCGCCAGGATCACAACGGCTTCACGCACCAGGACCCGGGCTTCATCGACCACGTCGTGAACAAGAAGGCCTCTGTCGTGCGGGTGTACCTGCCGCCGGATGCCAACTGCCTGCTTTCGGTGATGGACCACTGCTTGCGCAGCCGCCATTACGTCAACGTCGTGGTCGCGGGCAAACACCCGGCGCCGCAGTGGCTGACGATGGACGCCGCCGTCAAGCACTGCACGCAGGGGATCGGCATCTGGCAGTGGGCCAGCAACGACCAGGACGCTGCGCCCGACGTGGTCATGGCTTGCTGTGGCGACGTGCCCACGCTCGAGACGCTCGCCGCCGTATCCATCCTGCGCGAGCATCTGCCCGACCTGAAGATCCGAGTGGTCAACGTCGTCGATCTCATGAAGCTGGAGCCCAACACGGAGCACCCGCACGGGCTGAGCGACAAGGACTTCGACGAGCTTTTCACCAAGGACAAGCCGGTCATCTTCGCCTTCCACGCCTACCCGTGGTTGATCCACCGGCTGACCTACCGGCGCACCAACCACGACAACATCCACGTCCGCGGCTACAAGGAAGAGGGAACCATCACCACGCCCTTCGACATGACGGTGCTGAACGATCTGGACCGCTTCCACCTCGTAATGGACGCCGTCGACCGCCTCCCGCAGACCAGCGACAAGGGCATCTACCTGAAGCAGAAGCTCAAGGGCAAGCTGATCGAGCACAAGCAGTATATCGCCCGGCACGGCCAGGACATGCCGGAAGTCCGGAACTGGAAGTGGAGTCGGGACGGAACGTAGAAAGAGAACGCGCTGGCGGGAACAGACGTGTGCCCCAGTTGAACTGACAATGGACCAGCGAGAGCGAACATGAAGATCAACACCAGTCCTCCGAACCTTGGCGCGGTGGTTTCGGTCCGCGGCAGCGTCGTGGATATACGGTTCGACGCACATTTGCCACCCATCTACTCATTGCTGCACGCGAAGGATGGGGCAATTGCCATCGAGGTGTTGGCTCAACTCGACGCGCATCACGTGCGTGGAATCGCCCTGACCCCCACGCAAGGCCTCGCCCGTGGCATCGCGGTGGAAGATACGGGCGGGCCGTTGAAGGCGAGAGTCGGCAAGGGCATTCTCTCGCGAATGTTCGACGTCTTCGGAAACGCCATCGACGGCCAAGCGGCGCCGACAGACGTCCAATGGCGTACTGTCCATCGAGCCCCGCCCGTGTTAGCACGGCGTTCCACCAAGTCCGAGATCTTCGAGACGGGGATCAAGGTCATCGATGTGCTGGTGCCGCTCGAACGCGGCGGTAAAGCGGGTCTGTTCGGCGGCGCCGGCGTGGGCAAGACGGTGTTGCTCACCGAAATGATCCACAACATGATCGGGCACCAAGAGGGGGTAAGCATTTTTTGCGGCATCGGGGAACGTTGTCGCGAAGGCGAGGAGCTTCACCGTGAGATGAAGGAAGCCGGTGTGCTGCCGAATATGGTGATGGTCTTCGGCCAGATGAATGAACCGCCGGGCAGCCGTTTCCGCGTGGGCCACGCAGCGCTGACGATGGCCGAGTATTTCCGGGACGACGAGCATCGCGATGTGTTGCTGCTGATCGACAACATCTTCCGGTTCATCCAGGCCGGCTCGGAGGTGTCCGGCCTGATGGGGCAGATGCCGTCGCGTCTGGGCTATCAGCCCACGATGGGCACCGAGCTATCAGGGCTGGAGGAGCGCATCGCCAACACCGACGCCGGAGCCATCACGTCCATTCAGGCGGTGTATGTTCCGGCGGACGATTTCACCGATCCCGCGGCGGTACACACATTCTCGCACCTTTCGGCGTCCATCGTTCTCTCTCGCAAACGGGCAAGCGAGGGGCTTTACCCCGCCATCGACCCGTTGCAGTCCAGTTCCAAAATGGCCACGCCAGGTATCATCGGGGACCGGCATTATCGCCTGGCGCAGGACATCCGGCGTACACTCGCACAATACGCGGAACTCAAGGATATCATCGCCATGCTCGGTTTGGAGCAACTGTCGCCGGAGGACCGCAATGTGGTCGCCCGCGCCCGACGGCTGGAGCGATTCCTCACGCAGCCGTTTTTCGCCACCGAGCAGTTTAGCGGCATCAAAGGAACACTCGTCAGCCTCAAAGACTCCCTCGATGGCTGCGAACGAATTCTGCGCGATGAATTCAGAGATTACCCAGAGAGCTCGCTCTACATGATCGGGGTGGTTGACAAGGCGAAAGAGAAGGCGCACTCAGACAAGAACGCGGGCAAGGACTCATCTGAATCGCAGTCCAAGACGGAAACCAAGGGTGATCCGAAACCGGCCGCTGAATCCCAGTCCAAAGCCGGGTCCAAGTCGCCAGTAGAGTCCATACAGAAATTGGAGCGAGAAGTAGACAATGCAACCGATAGCAATAAGTCTTAAGGTGCTCCTGCCATTCCAGGTCTTTGTCGACAAGACTGGCGTGACCCGCATCGTCGCGGAAACCCGGGAGGGCTCGTTCGGGCTTTTGCCGCATCGGCTCGACTGCGTGGCCGCGCTTGTGCCGGGGATTCTGACCTATGAAGACGAAGCTGAGGGCGAGGTTTACGTCGCTGTGGATGAGGGGGTGCTGGTCAAGACCGGCCTGGACGTGCTGGTCTCCGTGCGTAACGCAATTGGTGGAACGGACCTCGATCAATTGCGTGAGGCGGTGGAGCGGGAGTTTCTGAATCTGGACGAACGAGAGCAGAGCGTCCGTTCGGTGATGGCGAAAATGGAGAGTGGTTGCATCCGCCGCTTGGCGGAGTTTCATCATGAGTGAAGAACCGGATATCAAGAGGGAGACAGGCCGGACTGCGTTCAGTCGGAAGGTCGGCGCGAAGGCGGCACGCAAGCTCAAGGCGCGGCGTAACTCCACGCGGGGCGTCTGGTTTGGCTTGGGCATGATGGGGCTGATCGGCTGGTCGGTGGCAATTCCGACGCTGCTCGGCGCGGCGATCGGTATCTGGCTGGACAATCGCCATCCAGGAAGCTATTCCTGGACGCTGATGCTGCTGATCATCGGCCTGGTCATCGGCTGTTTGAATGCCTGGCACTGGGTGGCCAAGGAAGACAGGGAAATGCGAGAGGAACAGGAGAACAATGATAAATGAAACTCTGAATCTGGTGTTGGCTTTGGTGACGGGTGTTTTGCTCGGTGCGATGTTCTTCGGCGGCCTTTGGTGGACGGTGCGCAAAGGTGTTTCGTCCACACAGCCGGCGATTTGGTTCTTCGGCAGCCTACTGCTGCGGATGAGCATTGCCCTGGCTGGCTTCTATTTCATCGCGCGCGGCCATTGGGAGCGGCTGCTGCTGTGTCTCCTTGGATTTGTCGTGGCGCGTATGATCGTGACGTGGATGACCCGACCACCAGGAGAAACCCAAACTCGCCCGGCACAGGAGGCCAGCCATGCGTCTTAGCCCCGATGAGATGATCTTCTGGCAACACGGGTTGCTCAAACTCAACGCCACCATTGTGTTCACGTGGGGACTGATGCTTGTGCTGGCCATCGGCTCAAAACTCATCACGCGTAAGCTCTCCACGGGTCTGAAACGTTCCCGCTGGCAGAACCTTCTCGAAATCATCGTCACCACCATCGAGAAACAAATCGAAGAAGTGGGCCTCACCCATCCGGCCAAGTATCTCGGCTTTCTGGGCACGCTCTTTCTCTTCATCGCCATGTCCGCCCTCTGCACCGTGATCCCCGGCTACCAGCCGCCGACCGGCTCACTCTCAACCACGGCGGCACTCGCCCTGTGCGTGTTTGTGGCCGTGCCCTTCTTCGGCATCGAGGAGCAAGGTGCGGGCGGCTACTTCAAGTCCTATGTGAAACCAACATTCATCATGCTGCCCTTCAACATCATCAGTGAGCTATCGCGCACACTGGCCCTGGCCGTCCGTTTATTCGGCAACATGATGAGCGGGGCGATGATCATCGGTATCCTACTCACGATCACGCCCTTCATCTTCCCGATCATCATGACGGCGCTCGGTCTGCTCACCGGCGTGGTGCAGGCCTACATTTTCTTCATCCTGGCCACGGTTTACATCGCGGCCGCCACGCGAGTCCGTAAGCCCAAGTCTGAACCCGATGCACAACATTGAAGCATGAACTACGACAACAGAAGGAGATACCATGGACAACATGACAATCATCGCGGTGGCATCCATTGTCACCGCCGGCCTCACCACGGGCATCGGCACCATGGCTCCGGCCCTGGGCGAAGGGAAGGCGGTCGCGACGGCGCTGAGTTCACTGGCCCAGCAGCCCGACGCTTCCGCCACCATCACCCGGACGCTGTTCGTGGGCCTGGCAATGATCGAGTCCACCGCCATCTACTGCTTCGTGGTCTCGATGATTCTCATCTTCGCCAACCCGTTCTGGAACCACGTCATCGCCCAAGCCACAGGAAAGTAGACCTATGTTAATCGATTGGTTCACCATCGTTGCCCAGGCGATCAACTTTCTGATCCTGGTGTGGTTGATGAAGCGTTTCCTTTACAAACCTATCCTCCACGCCATCGATGACCGGGAGAAGCGGATCGCCGCAGAACTCGCGGACGTCGACGCGAAAAAGACCGACGCCCAGAAAGAGAGTGACGAGTTTAAGCGTAAGAACAAGGAGTTTGACCAACAGCGCGATGCACTCTTGGGTGAAGCGACAGACGAGGCGCAGGCCGAACGTCAGCGGCTACTCGACGAAGCGCGCACGGCCGCCGCGGCTTTGAGTTCCAAACGCCAGCAAGCATTGAAGAACGAAGAACATAACGTACATCAAGCAATCAGCCGCCGGACACTGCAGGAAGTATTCGCCATCGCACGAAAAACGCTGACAGATCTTGCCGGGACGAGTTTGGAAGAGCGTATGGTTGACGTCTTTGTTCGGCGGATGCGCGAGTTAGACGGAGAGGAAAGAAGACTACTCGCGTCGGCGCTCAAGGCGTCGCCCGGCCCTGTGATCGTGCGCACCACGTTCGACCTTCCACCGGAACAGTGTGCCTCAACTGAAGCCGCGATCAAAGAGACTCTTGGCACGGAGACTCAAGTCCAGTTCGAGACCGCGCCGGACCTGGTCAGCGGCATTGAACTCACCGTGAATGGACAGAAAGTGGCTTGGAGCATCGCGGACTACCTCGCGTCGCTGGAAAAGGGCAACGACGAACTTCTGAAGGTGAAAGAGAAGGACACATCTGAAACCACAGCCGAGTCTATACCTGAAGAACCTAAGCCTGAAGCAAAGAGCCAATGAACATGGAATCAGAGAGCCTCCAGAGCGTTTTCGACAGCGTGTTTGCTGGAATGAGTCAAGTGCGGGAGGCATTCACGCCTCAACTGACGCCACGGGAGGTGGGGACGATCACCAGCGTCGCCACCGGTATCGTCAAGGTGTCGGGGCTTCCCGGTGTGGGTCTTGACGAATTGGTGACGTTTCCCGGCGATGTGCTCGGCATTGCATTCAATGTGGACGCGGACGAAATAGGTGTCGTTCTGCTCGGTGAATACTGGCATCTCCACGCGGGAGATGAGGTTCAGCGCACGGGTCGGGTCCTGGACGTGGCCGTGGGCGATGGATTGCTGGGGCGCGTCATCGACCCGCTCGGTCGACCACTCGACGGCAATGGGCCGGTGCCCTCCAGCAAGCGTCTGCCCGTCGAACGCCCCGCCGCGCCTATCATGGACCGCGCGCCGGTCACGGTGCCTCTCCAGACCGGCCTCAAAGTCGTCGATGCACTCATTCCCGTTGGGCGCGGCCAACGCGAGTTGATTCTCGGCGACCGCCAGACGGGCAAGACCGCCATTGCGATCGACACCATCCTCAACCAGCGGGACCATCATGTGCTGTGCGTGTATTGTGCCATCGGTCAGCGTGCATCCGCCGTCGCGAAGGCCGTGGCAACCTTGCGGGAAAAGGGAGCGATGGATTACACAGTCCTCGTGGTTACGGAGGGCAACGACCCACCAGGTCTCGCTTACATTGCTCCTTACGCCGCCACCAGCATCGCGGAGTATTTCGTGGAAGCGGGCCGAGATGTGCTGATCGTCTACGACGACCTCACCCATCACGCGCGCGCCTACCGCGAACTCTCTCTCCTTTTGCGCCGTCCGCCCGGTCGCGAAGCGTTTCCCGGCGACATCTTCTATATCCACTCGCGGCTGCTCGAACGCGCGACGCACTTGCGCAAGGAGCTCGGCGGCGGCTCCCTCACCGCCCTGCCTATCATCGAAACCGAAGCGCAGGACATTTCCGCCTATATTCCGACCAACCTGATTTCCATAACGGATGGGCAGATCTACCTCTCGCCGTCACTGTTCGAACTGGGCGTGCTGCCCGCCGTCGATGTCGGCAAGTCCGTCTCGCGCGTCGGTGGCAAAGCACAACGCGCAGCGTACCGCTCGGTGGCCGGCAACCTGAAGCTCGCCTACGCGCAGTTCGAGGAACTCGAAACCTTTGCCCGGTTCGGAGCCCGCCTGGATGAGGACACGCGCAAGATCATCGAGCACGGACGGCGAATTCGCGCCTGCCTCAAACAGCCGGAATTCGCCCCGGTATCCGTGCCCGCGCAAATCGCTGTGCTGCTGGCGCTGACCGCAGAACTCTTCGACCACGTGCCGCTTGACCAGATCACGAATGCCGAGCACGCCCTCCGCGAGGCTGCGGCGGATATCCCGGCGGAGGTACGTGAACGACTGGATAGCGTCGAAACACTGAGCGCCGACGATCGTGAAACGATTGTCCAAATCGCCCGCAAGTCGCTTGCTCGCTTCCAACCCAAGCCTGAACCCGAATCCAAGCCGGAAGTCCAAACGAAGGTCAAACTCAAGCCCAAGGCCGCACTCAAGGAGAAGTCATGAGCGACACGACGGCGAGCCTGCGACGAAAGATCAACAGTGCCGGAGATCTCCAATCCGTCGTCCGCACGATGAAAGCTTTGGCCGCCTCAAGTATCGGACAATACGAGAAATCGGTGCGTGCGTTGGCCGACTACTATCGCACTGTGGAATTGGGATTGGGCGCGTGCTTCCGGGAAAGCGGACTGGCGCCCTTGATTACAGAACAGAGAAGACAAACAGCTGTGGGTACGATTGGCGCGGTCGTGTTCGGTTCAGACCAGGGCCTGGTGGGCCAGTTCAATGATGTGGTGGCCGATTATGCCGTCAAGACGCTGGCGGCTCTGCCGGTCAAGCCCGAGGTCTGGGCCGTCGGTGAGCGCGTTCATGCGCGATTGGCGGACGCGGGCCTGCCGCTGACGAGACTCTTCACCGTGCCGAGCTCCGTCAAGGCCATCACTCCACTCGTCGGGCAGATTCTCGTCGAGAGCGAGACGCGCCGCCAGGGGGAAGCCACAGAACTCCACCTCTTCTACAACCGCCCTATGTCCGGGGCGGTCTATACACCCGTCAGTCAGCGACTGCTGCCGCTGGACGACAACTGGCGACGTAAGCTGGCTGAACTTCCCTGGCCGACGGGGAACTTGCCCGAGGTCATGAGTGGCGGCACCGCGACGTTGCGGGCGCTCATCCGCGAATATCTCTTCGTCTCGCTCTTCCGGGCGTGCGCCGAATCGCTCGCGAGCGAGAACGCGAGCCGCCTGGCAGCGATGCAACGCGCCGACAAGAACATCGACGAATTGCTGGAGGACCTCAACGGGACATTCCATCGTGTGCGCCAGGGCGGCATCGACGAGGAACTGTTCGACGTCATCTCCGGCTTCGAAGCGGTGAGCGGTGAGGAGAAATGATGCACATTGGCATACCTGTAAACCATGGTCGGTTTGCGCTGGCAGCGCAGTTAACTAAGCCCTCAAAGGCACGTGGGTTCGCCTTTTGCACCCGCCTGTTGAAGGCAGATTGGTGAGCGGTTCCGAAGGTGCTAAGACCTACGTTATTTGACCCAAATATTCTCGAAATAAATGGTCCCATGGAAAGACTCGATTTGTGGTAAGCCCATACCAGTGAATCAAGCTAAACCTCTGCTAAACCATGATTAAGCGGGGTAGGCGGGGTACGAGGAATCCCTCAAGAAGCGGGGTATTCGGGTTCAAGTAAACAGAGAAAAGAGAGCCGTTTTTGGCTCACGTAATTTGGGCCTTAGCATGAAGGCATGGACGTCGGTCGCCGACTCAGCGTGCAACTGATCCGCACGGATGTGGATCCTGGATATATCGACTTTGCGAGGCAAGGGGTACAATAGGAGACAGGCATGCCCTCAAGCCCCATATGGAACGTCGCTTCACAGGCACTACAAGTGTCGGGACATTGCCCCACGTAGACCTCTGTCCTACAGACAGGTAGGGTTATACCCCATAGATCAAGGGTTGGCCCGTGGCGTAACATGTCTTCAATGGCAAACCCAGAACAAAGCGAAAGCAACAACAGAAACAGAGTGCGAACCGTTGGCTCTTGATGCATCAGATGCAGGACTGGACAAATGCAATTCGCCAGCCGACCATATCATACAGATACCAGCGATTCATTCGCTCGCCTGAAACGAGTCGTCGTCCAGTTCCCGTCGCACCGACACAATTTCGTGATCCGCTTCTGATGATGCACATTGGCAACTGAAGAACAGTTGCTGGTTGTTTAGCGGCGGGTTCTTAGGAGGGCTCGGGCCCACCTAATAACTCAGTACTGTGACGGCAAGGATGAATCCTACAACGTAACAGAAATGCTAACGGAAACAGGACGGTGCAAGGAGTGTGAAGGACCAGATGACCATGGAGGAGACCAAGAGGAGGGAGGCTCACCGATCGTTGCCGGCTGGGGTGTCGAGGCACCAGCCGGCGATGAACCGACGGCCAACAGCAAGGAGAATCCTATGTTCTGGACGATTGCCACTCTACTCGCGTTCCCCTGGCTGCTCGGGCTGGCAATCAGTTGCACAGTGGGAGGGGTTCATTCATCTCCTGAAGGTGGTCGCCCTAATCCCAGTACTCATCGGGATCGTTGAAAGGCGACGACCTGCACAAGAAGCGGTTCGACGGCAGTACTGCCAACACGAAAGGGAAGATTATATGCGTAGAACAGTGACACAACAGTGCTGTGGCGAGGATATGCGCTGTGCACTCACATGTTGTCCGCGCAGCGGAAGCAACTGCTGAGAAGGGAGAGAGCTCGGATGAACATCCTCTTGGTCTACCCCGAGTTCCCGGATACGTTTTGGAGCTTCAAGCACGCGCTGGAGTTCGTGGGCAAACGGGCGGTGCTCCCGCCTCTGGGACTCTTGACGATCGCGTCCATGCTGCCACAGGAATGGTCGCAACGGCTCGTGGACACCAATGTACGGCGTCTGACGAAAAGGGACTTGGCGTGGGCTGACTGCG
>Ga0272441_10005290_pt1 | contig 22602 bp, 21 predicted proteins | sample SSMProp6N_FD_193582 | JGI IMG/M metagenome (GOLD analysis project Ga0272441, IMG submission 193582) | Marine sediment archaeal communities from Little Sippewissett salt marsh, Falmouth, MA, United States - SSM-Prop-6N | ecosystem: Environmental > Aquatic > Marine > Wetlands > Sediment ... | reverse complement strand
GTCCTTTTTTTCGGAATGGGCTTGCTTGTCAGTTTTTTTTATCAGGAAGTCCATTTGGTCGTAACGAAGGGTTCTGATATCGTATGTACCAGACCTTAAGTGACCATACTTTGTATTGAAAAGATCCTGGGGCATATGACCGTTCAAATATTGATTGTAATCGGTTTTGAAATCGGAAGCAACTGTTTCAACTGATAACATAAATTCGTCCATCGATTCTTCTTTGATGTACTTTTTGGATACTAGGGCCTTGCACATTGAACGAGCTATGAAAGCATATCTTGCCTGTCGTGTAAAATGAGGCGTTCCGAGATCAATGATATCAGACAATAATGAAGAGAAGAGAACAATAAGTTGACGAACATCTGTTTCATGTAACCTGATTTGACGCTCTACTTCCTCTCGTTTGGTGGATAGAAGTTCAAGGTCGTGTAAATCGGATTCAAGAATTTTAAAGAAACTGGATATCGCGTTTTTTGTCAGTGAATACAGTTCTCTAATTATTTCTTGAATTTCTTTTTGTGAAAAATGTACATCGATTAATTCATTTAACTTCTCTTCGGTTGAAAAATCTAAGCAACTAAACGCTATCTCGAACTCAATTTTGTCGTGGGCTGTTAAGTCTTCCTTTAACTTTTCTTTATAATAGTGAATTAGTTTTTTAGTAAGACCATCCGGGAGACCTTCTGGGATTAGGGTCATAAATGAGTGGTCTAGTGAGATGTATGGTTTGTTCCCTATTTTGTACATCAATTCCCCAGGTACCTGTTTATAACCAACAACCTGCAAGCCGTCGTTCCATGTCCTTTTTGTAATTATCTCTCTGAATAGTGAATAATCAAGGGGGTTTGGGTTAGGACCTATTAGTTCTGAAGGGTTCCAGAAAGCCATATCCGATAACATTAGAGGTTCATTTTTTGAAAAACCGGTTAATGATGCGTATTTTTCTTTGTGATTATTCTTTATTGTGTAGAAATCCTCATCGTCAATTTCTTGAATATACTTGTAATTCGCGGCTAGTGGACGGACTTGGAATATGACTATCTTTCCAGTTCGGGTAATAGCGAATTCTATGTCCAGTATCATCCCATCAAGCAAGGCCTCGATTTCCTTTATCGCGATAATTAATTTCTGCCATTTGGAGGGGAGCTCCTGTGTCTGGTCATGGGAAACCCAGATAGTTTTTCCACCACTACCACTTGTAACCGAATCAGTTGACCCGTCATCATCATAATTTATCACATAATATGGTCGGTTTTGTTGGATATCGCGGGTGAATACGACACCGCTTGCCAATACATCAGCGGTTTGAGGTTGAATCAGGATTTGCTCGTTTTCGATGGAAGAAAACTGCTTACTATATGAATTATACACTGATTCAATTGCATTGCAGATTTGTGATGGGTTTGAAGAATCAATGTCTAATACGCTAGTATAGTGACCCGCATTTGAGGACGCAAAACCATCTTCAGTTGAGCAAGAGCTTCGAACTATAATACTAAGATCTGGAAATTTTTGTCTAACTTGTTCAATAATTGATTCTTTGTCTTCGATGTATTCTTGAACCGTAAACAAATAAATGTCTTCAATATAGGACTCTGATAATTTATCCTTCAGAGTCATGAGCGTGTTTCCTTTTGTAGATATAATGCTCCTATCCCTAGTTTTTATTGTGGTGTTTTTAGTAGTAAGTTTTTCAATAATGTTTTCAGGAGACATTTTTTCATAATATTTAATTAAATTTATTTTTATATTCAATTTTTCTAAAGATTTTTCATACGGAAGCGTTTTCCAGTTATCTCCATGGTATAATGTTATCTCAGAATCTGGAAATCTTTCACGTATTTTATATAAATTGGTTAAAGGATCAAAACTATTCTGTATCATAATTTCATCTATAAGAGATATTTTTTCAAGAACTGTTTTTCTCTCATCATAATTTGATACACTAGTTCCAGCCCACTCAATGACGGCATCATCACTAACTAAACCAAATATGTGTAAATCAGAGTTGTCTTTAGCTCTTGATAATACATTGATATGGCCATAATGTAAAAAATCAATAATACCGAAACTATAGGCTATTTTCATCTGTTAAAAACACACTCCAATGTTTTTGAGTATTTTGGTATTTATATCGATGATTATTAAAAAATTCAGAATATCCCATTATTTAAAAGACAATATATATACAATTAGCACAGATAATGAAAATAGATTTTTTTTGCCAGCATTTGGGTCACAAAGAAATTGCCCAGTCAATATTTACTGAACTGGAAAAAAGGGGACATGAATGCATATGGAATATTGGCATGGATTCTGTGGGTACAAGCACGGAGTGCGCATTTCTAGTTGATCACCCTAACCAACAAAAATGGCTTCTAAACAACAGACCGGATCTACTTTTCTATTATCCACACGATTTGCTTGACTTTAAAGGACATGGTGATCTATCGATATTCTCGCATATCTTTTGTCCAAGCTATAATTGGCTAGTAAACTCGAAAATCTATGATTTTAATGAAAACTACAGTATCGTGGGATGGACAAAATATGATTCAATCCGTAACGACCCGACAGTAAAAGGGGCTATTAAGAGTCTCCCTCACGAGATTACAGTTATTTATGCTCCTTCTGATGAAAGGGGAGAGGGTTTGGATGTTGTCAGAATATTTGAGAAATTGGATATTAACGTGGTTTTCAAGTACGGTGCTTACCTCTATGATGAGAATTTCTTAAAGATTAATTATCCTGAAATATTGATTGAAGTAGACGGAAAGAAAAGGAATAAAATTCTGGTGAAAATCGAGCAAGCATGTTCTGAGCTTGAAAACATGGTGTTCCTTGACCCCTCAAACACGATTATTGAAATTGGTAAGTATTGCGATGTTCTAATCTCAGATTACAGTTCTACGTTGATAGAGTTTCTCCCGTTCGGTCAAAGCATTCAAACGAGAATGGATAAAAACGGGCTTTTATGGGGAGTCAAAAAAATCCCATTGAAAATCCAAAGTCTTGAAAGGTTCATTATACGGAAACTGAAAAAATTTGCCCGAAAAAAGAACCGAGAAAAAATTGTGGAGAATCTGTATCTTCCTTTGAATTATGTGTTAAAGGAGATGCCATACTCAAAGGCTATTGACTGGGTAGCAGCGCCAAGACTAGAAGATTATTTCCGGAGCTATTCTCCTCAAGTATCAGCTACTAATTGGAGCGAAGTATATGGTTGGTTGTTCAAATTGGATGGTAACGTGGCTCTTCGAATTGTTGATGAAATGGAAAAAATAATCTGTTAAATATTTGAAAAAAGTAGTATCACGCGTGTTTATCGGGGAGAAATTAATTTATTTACAACTCCCAAAGACGGGGTGTACGCATATAGCTGCATTATTAGCTGAAACCATCGAAGGTGAGCAGATTAAAAAACACAATATTTTAACAGAGTATGAAAAAGGAAAAAAAATAATTGGTTCAGTGAGAAATCCATGGAGTTGGTATGTCTCCCTCTGGGCATATGGGTGTGAAGGAAAAGGAGATATCTACCCTATGTTAGCGAAAAAGAGCGTATACCGAGTTGTAAGGAAACTATACCGCCAAGGGATAGCTGAGGCCTTCTACGAGGCGGTAAAGCCAACAGGTACTTGGCGCGAAGCATATAGCGATTCAAATGATCCAACGTGTTTTCAAAAATGGCTGAAAAAAATGTATGCCCCCAGAACCAGATTTTCCCTCCCAAAAGACTACCATGAATACAATCTTAGTGAATTTGCGGGATATTATACGCATCGGTATGCTTTGCTTCATTTAAGAAATTATTATAAAAAAGATGTCAGAAAAATGATTTCCAGTTATAATGATTTATTCGAATATGATCGAGAGAATTCAATATTGGACCATGTTATTAGAACTGAGTCAATCGAGGAAGACTTGGTAAATGTGTTAAGGTTGTGTGGTTATGATTCTCCGGAAATAGAGAGGAGGATAGTAGGGTCTCGCGGTTCAAAGACTAATAAATCACAGCATATGGGAACTGGTTTTTATTATAATGAAGAAACCATTCAACTGGTTGCAGAAAGAGAACGTTTGATAGTTGAAAAATATGGGTATGAGCCCCCAGAAATAGTAAATTAGGGACTATTTGAAACTAGTTAGTGGGTTTTATTAGTAAGTTAGAGATGAGAATTGATTTTTTCAATTAGAGTTAGAAAAATCAGGAATGGTTTTGATACAGGGCCTAGTTCCTTGCCTAATTTGTTTAGACGGATATAATCGGCTGGGGTAAGTGTCTTCATCAATAGAATTAATGTAAGATAGAGTAACACTGAAACACAGCCACCTGCCATGAGCTCAATCCAAGGGTTGACTGAAATTCTGGAAAAAAGGTAATAGGTAAATCCTGAACTGGTTAGACCGGCTAACATCATTTTTATTGTGGAAGGCAGGTGGAAACGGAACCCAAAGATATTCCATACCCTTGAGACTGCATAGAATTTTGATACAGTCATGCCAAGTATTAAGAGGATTATTGCTGCAACTGCACCGTATCTAGGGATTACCACGATACATGAGGGAATAGTGATTAGAAATGGGATTAGCTTTATTCTGAAGGTTTCTTTTGTCTTCATTTGGCTGTTTAAAAGAGGGACGTTGCTTGAACCACCTATTCCAGAGAAAAGGAATGTAATCATATAAAGCCGTAAAAACAAGGCGGCATAAACATAATCGCTAGTAAATAGTGCTTCGATAATCTGGTTTGATAGAGCCATAATGGTAAACGCTAATGGGTATGTTAGGAGGGTTGCGAATTTGATGCTGTTCTTGTATACATATTCTAACTCAGATATGTCAGTGGTTTTACTGAATAACGGGTAAATCGTTGTCCTAACTGGGAGATTGATAAAAGAGAGAAGACTTGAAAACCATAATACTATGGTCCAGTTTCCTGTAATTTCATCTCCCAAGTAGAGCCCCATTAGGAAGGTAAGAAGTTGCATTCTGGTGCTTGTTAAGAGATTTGCCAAGTAGAGGGGAAGACTAAATGAAAAAATCGTTTTGATGGCGGATCTTAATGAAATCTCAGGTTCTTCATCTGACAGATTCTTATAGAGAAGGATTGTGAAATATAGCCCAAGACCTCCTGCGATTAGGATTGGGCCAACCTCTCCGAGAACTCCGCCCAACGTACCGAGCCCAAACAAGACAAGAAAAGGGGAGACTATACTCTTCATGAAGGAATAGACTATTCTAAGGGAGCCGCGGAGTTCCATTCGTTCAAAGCCTACGGTAACTCCATATGACCCAAAGAGAAGGGCTCGACCAATTATAGCAAGGGATAAGATGCGAACTAGGAACCCTAGGTCTGGTTCATTGTACCAGTTAATCGCGATATAATCCGAAAGAACAACTAGAACCAGGGTTAGTATTATGGCCGTGGTTAAGGAGATTAGTAGCCCCGCTTTCATAAATACTCGAACATTTCCGGGTTTGTTTTCACCTCGGTTTTGGCTGATGAATATTACTAGGGCATCTCTTATCCCAATATCTTGGAACAACTGGACTAGGGTTACTATTGAGTTTGCTATGCTGAGAAGCCCCCAACTAGTGGACCCTAGGTTTCGGGCTACTAGAAGCATGCCGATTGCTAGGATTACTGTTGACAGGATCTGACTCGATGCTAGAATTAGGCCACCTCTCGCAGAGTTTCTTAAAGAATCTTTGAAATTAATGTCCAGCAGGCATCCACTCGAATATTCTCTAATATTAATGCTAGTTATTTAAAAGTCGTATAAGGATAGGAGAAAAGGTTAACTTTCTAAGACTTCGTGAAGGAAGCTTCTACCATACCCGCACCTTTCGTCTATCTTGAATAACTCAAGAATGGTTGACCCAACGTTGATGCTGCAGTTATAGTGGTTGTAGGTTTTTGCGGGTACGCCTGATCCGTATACTATCATGGGTAGGTGTCCTAGTTGGGGTGTTACTCCGTGTGGTCCTGGGCTGTGGCTGAAGGTGTAGTTTTCTCCGAACATGTCTCCATGGTCGCTGGATATGAAGAATAGGGCGTCTGGGTTTGCGTCTACATATTTTTTGATGCATTTGTCCATGTAGGTGCATTCCATTTTGTAGAGGTCTTGGATTCGTTTTACCTCTATTGGGCTTAGTTCGTATCCTTCTCGGAGGGACCTCAGTATGAGGTCGTAGAGTTTTATTGCTTCTGTCTGCTCGATGCTGCTGAGTCCTGGTGGGCTGTAGGGTATGTGTGCGTCCATTAACTGGATCCAGAGGAAACCTTCTTTTATCTCGTCAAGTTTTCCTTGGGCGGTGTCTAGAATTGTCTCTGCTCTTCTGTAGGGTACGTTGAAGTGTTTTTTGCCTATTATGGCTCTGCGGAGGCCTCTTGTTTTGTGCCAGAGTCCAGCGTCTTTTAATTGTCTTCTTAAGCCGGTTTTTACTGGGTCTTTTTCCATGCCCATGTCGGTGTATTCTTTGAAGCATTCTTGGTATTTTTCTTGGACTAGGACTGCGTTGCTGTGTACTATTTTGTTGTCTATATTGTGGTTTGTGAGTTTTTGTGGGAAGCTGTTCTCATGGTCGAAGTTGCGTTTTCCGCTGAAGAAGTGGGGCATGCTCCATTTTGTGTGTCCTCCGTCTCCGAAGAACATGGTGTAGTCTACGCCTTTTTGGCTCATCTCGTAGACGTAAGGCATTATCTCTGGGGTTAAGTGATCATATCTGAGGGTGTCGCATAGTATGAAGACGGCTTTCATTTTGTTACCTCAACGCGTTTTCGTATATATTTCATTCTTTCCTTTTCCTCTTTTTCTGAGTATTTTTTTATGAAATCTTTGCTGTGGCGTTCTGGTCCAGCTCCTATTATGTACCCATAGATGAAATAAAGGCTCTTTAGTCCACCTTGTAGAAATGCTTGGATTATTACGGCTCTTATTGGGTAGTATTCTCTTCTTCTTACTATTCCTGATCTTTTTGCTTCTTTTGTGGTTAGTAGGCTGTCTCTTAGTTCTGTGTATCTTATGGTCTCATCCACATGGACATTGTAGCCTTTTTCTTGGAGCCATAGTAGGGTCCATCGGTCCCATGCGTAGACTTCTCTGATGTCTTCGGGGTTTTGTATTGCTTCTTGTCTGTACATGATTGCTCCGTTTCGGGGGAGTGGGTGGAACTGGTTGGGGTTTTGTATCCCGCTGGTGGCTGCGAGTTTTGGGTCTTTTTGGAAGTGTTGTATGAGTGTTTCTGCGTAGTTTGGTGGGATTATTATGTCTGAGTCTATTTTGAGTATGAGGTCTGTTGGTTTTTTTATTGATTTGAGTGCGAGTTTGAATGCTCGGACTCGGTTGAGCCATCGTTGTTCGTGTTTGGGTTCTGTTGAGAATATTTTCTGGAATGGGTACTGGTCGATTATTTTTCCTGTGTTATCTGTGCTGTTATCGTCTATTATGATGATTTCTTTTGGGTGGATGCTTTGGTTTTGTATAGCATCAAAGCATCTTGGTAGGAATTCCTCGTCGTTGTAGACTGTGACGATAACGCTGTAATCCATTTTCAATCATATGTGAGGCTACCTGTTATTTAATTTGAATATGTAATTAGTAGACTCAACAATGATCCTAGTTGCCACTAGAGAAATAGTATAAAAAAATAAAAAAGGGTTTTTGGCTTATTAGCCGGCGATTCGTCTACTGATTTGCATCAGTGAGACGATTGCTGCGAGTGCTGCTACTAGTGCTGCGCCGATTGCGCCGTATACCAATGTGGTTAGGCTGTTTGCTGCATCTCTTGCTGCTTCGGCTGCTGTTGCTGCGTTCTCTGCTGCCGTGTTAGCCTGGTTGGCTGTCTGGGCAACTGTCTGAACCGCTTCTGCTGCCTGCTGTGCTGCAGATACTGCCTGCTCCGCGATGGCTGCTACGTCTGCAATGTCGCTCTGGACGTCACCGAACTCTTCAGATACATCCATTAGCTGGTCAGCTAGGTCCATGATATCGTTAGCTAGGTCTGCGACCTGCTCACCGATTACATCTGCTGCTGCTGCCTCAACTGTGAATGTACCTTCGTCGACTACGTCATCATCGTCGTCATACCAACTCCACTCCCATGTGCCTAGTGGGGCATCGTCTAGGAATGTCATTGGGTTTCCGCCTGCGACCTGCTGGTAGTAGGGTACAAGTTCAACTGTTCCTACTTTGAGCCACACACCTGCAACGAAGTCGTCTGTCCTCCAGTATAGGTCTCCAGATGGACCCCATATCTTGATATAGGAATCGTCTTGTGCGAAGCTGCTCTCAAGGTTGAAAGCTAGTGTATCGCCTACTCTAAAGACTGATTTTCTTGCTTCGACGTCAACAGTCTTCTCAACGACGTTGAACTCGACTTGTGCGAACATGTCTTCGCCGTCAGTAACGTTGATCCAGTAAGTTCCTACATCTAGTTCGATGTCACCATCGTTGAAATCCCAGTATGCTGAGAAGTTACCTTCGTCGTTTACTATGGCGGTTCTAACAATGTTAGCTGTTACCTCGTTATCGTCGTGATCCCAGTACTGATCAACATCCATGTCCCAATCATCGGTCTCGTTCCAGAGTACCCATTCAAGAGTCACATCGGATCCATCATCATCGTCTGCGGCAAAGTATTTGCCCATTAATGTGACGTTGTAATCCTGTGGAGCCTGTGTTGGGTCTAGTTCAACCATTGTTTTGTCAGTTACAGTGAAATCTACTTCCACTTCGATCTCAGTGTCTATATCGAGAACTGTAATCGTATATACACCTGGATCAACTGTTGGCACATAGAATGTGGGAATTGCTCCAACGCCTAAGTTACCGTCAGAGTCGACGTCTCCATCAGTAATTAGATCTAGATCACCGAATGTCGCGTTCCATTCCATGTCGTCTGTGAACCCGGTACCTGTGATTGTCACAAGTGCGCCCGTGGCTCCAGTATCTGGAGAGAGGATTACGATCATCATTCCGATTCTGAAATCTGCTTCAGCTTCAATACCCCAGTCCGTCTGCTCGGCTTTTATGACATATGTCTCTGATGTTCTGGCTGGAACTGTGAAAGTACCAGAGAACTCGCCGTCATTATCTGTCTCATAGTCAGTGATTTCTACTACGAAAGTCACACCATCGGCTTCATAGAGATTGAGTACAACCTCTTCGTCGTCGATGGCTGAGAAGTTGAAACCTTCAATAGAGATTGTGGTACCCTGAACACCATATTCAGGGGAAACCTCTATTTCAGCTTCACCAGTGATCTCATAGTCAGCATCTGCAGTGTTACCTACACCGTCGATTACTGTAATTTCGTCATAGTCATCCATATCGACGCTTGGGATTATGATTTCTAGTTTGAAATCACCCTCAGCATCAATGTCAATGCCAGCTCCGACATCTACGATTTCACAATCTACAGGGGTTACACCGTCTGTGATTACGACCTCGCTAGCTGCGTCACCGATAAATTCAGCAGGATCGAACCCGCTTCCTCTGATCTCGACTAAAGTACCTACAGGTCCCTCGTCAACATCCAAGGTTATTACCGCACCGATAGTAAATGTATCTGTAGCGCTGTTTCCTTCTCCATCCATAGCTAGGAACAGATAAGTTCCATAGCCCATTTCGGTTGCTTCATCTGGAATTGTGCATGTCTTAGTTGCTGAACCAAAGTCATTTGTTTCAACTCCTGAAGAGAACACAAACACAGCATCCACAGCGTTCACATAGTAGTCAAATGCCGTAACCTGTAATGCGGCAACGGCAGGAGCTGCAGCGTATGTAAGCTCAACCTCTCCAGTCAGGTAGTCGACGGTTCCTGTTCCAGTAACGCCTCCAGCTGCTGTAAGGCTACCATCTCCATTATCCGTCCATGTGTCGGCTCCGTCATTCATTGCGAGTGTTCCATTTAGTATCAGAGTCTGTGACAATGTAAATGAGTATGTCAATGAGGTAGTCTGTGTTAATGGAGAGTAAGGCGCCCCAGCTGTTTCTGGTGCACCAGCGTCATCGATCATCAAGAATGCTACATCGGTCTCATCAGGGAAACCAGACGCGTCTACATCGACCTTATCGCCCTCTAAACCAGAGGAGGAATCTCCATCGGCATCTGGATATATCTCAAGCTGTATATTGTCAGTTTCTCCAGTATCCATGTCCTTAGCCCATAGATAGTGCATACCTATGGCTGCTTCTGGAACCTCAAACCAAACATCAAATGCGCCTGAGGATTCAGCCTTGCTTGTGTTTAACAGACCTTCTTTATCTGCGCTACTCCATGGCTGCACTAGGTCCCAGTATATCTCCACGTTTTGACCTGCAGTTATACCGTCACCAGTTAGAGTTAGATCGTCTCCAACTTGTGCTTGAGCGATAGAAGCTCCAAAGGGATCATCTTGTTCATTTACGTCCAAAGTCCCTGTAAGTGCTCCAAAGCTCATTGGAACCATACTAAGTAGCATTGAAAGTAGTACTAGTAGTGTTATCGCTTTTTTACTATTCATTTTTCTTTTTTCACCTTATTTTTTATCGATAGACATGCCTAAACAGCATGCCGTTCGATTGGGTTTCTGAACACGGGTTTTGCTATTAAAGGTATGTCTACAAGAGGAGACACATTGTATACAGAAATGAGACAAAAACAGTGTGCAGATTAGTTGTATACACTATTTTTAGCGTCTAAATTTAACACCATTCTATAACACTGATACTAGCAACTAGAAAATACCAATTAAAAAAAAATTGAATGTGTAAAAAACCCTTTATCTTAACATGTGTTTTTAAATAAACGTGTTAATTCACTTCAATTTTTTTATAAACTTAATAGAAACCAGCCCAGGAAGCACGTCCTCCTCAGACACAACATACCCAAGCTCCTCAAAAAACCCCCTTGTATACAAAACAAGAAGATCAGTAAACTCACGGCTCATCCCAAAAGAGGTCAACCTAACATATACAACAACATCCTCAACCAAGATCTCAGACTCATCAAGATTCCAAGAAACCAATAGATCCTGCTCAAAGAAATTAAAAAAATCCCCATTCAACCGATTAGACAAATAAGCAGCATACCAACGACCAGATCTATACCAAAGATCAAGCAACCCCTCAGAATCCTCATCATACAACCGCTTGAAAAGATCACTAACACCTGCTCTCTGAAAAATAATCAAACCAGCGCCACGATGAACCTGAGCCATATGAAGAATATCCACAGCACCCTTAACGTTTGACCCCAGAGTATCAGCCCTCAACACCTGTTCAAGAGCTTCCTCAGTAAGACTGGTAACACTGACACCCAATCGTCCAGCAAGTAGGCGTAATTGATTGGCAAGCGGTTTTGTAATAGGAATTAGCTTCGTATCAGTTAGGAGCTCCTCAACCATTATCGCCTCATCTCCAGCTTGATCATACCCCGGTTGATCTCCTTATCCTTGAGCTTGAAACCAAACACAGCGAGAAGCTCCTCAACAAATACACTGAACACCTCAATATAGCCGGGGGTCAATTTTTCACCAATGAAACTGAATGTGAGATCACGGTTACTGTTCTCAAGGTTATACTCACTGGTACCCAAGGTAAACAGTTCAAGTGCCTCGCGGAAAGCATCCATGGAGCTCTCATGCTTAGCCTGGTAATATTTACCATACCAGTGCCCCATCTCACGCCAAATCTCAGCATACTTATCTTTATCAGACTCATACGCCTCGTCAACAATCCTGTAAAGAAGCTGTTCAATGGTAAAAGTGAACCCTGTCTCCTGAGCCTTCTCCAGCATCCACCGCTCATCCACAACATGCTTAAGACTCATACCAAGCTCCTCAACCCGAAGAGCCTGCTCCAAAATATCATTCACCGTCTGATAAACAGTCATATCCTTACGTTTAGCTATGTCCACAATTCTATTGGCGATATCCTCTTGGGCAGCTAGCATCTTACGCCTGCTGGTGCTACTCGACACTTAGACTCGCCCTCCCATGGTCATTCGCCTCTTGATCACTTTGTATAGATTATTTATCTGATATAGGTTGTGGATGCCTTAATACTACACTTTAGAACAGTGTTTCAAGTATATAGGACATATAGTCAAATCTTAATATTTTATATGATTTATTAAAAGTATGATAAAGAGTTTAAAGATCACAACCATCGCCGATAACCTAGTACTTCAAGCTGGACTCTGGGGCCAATGGGGCCTATCATATCTTCTAGAAATAACAGACTCAAAAGGAACCCCCAGAAAAGTCCTATTCGATACAGCCAATGACAAAGAACCCTTCCTATACAACATAGAAAAAATGGAGCTAGACCTCAGCGACCTCGACGCCATAGTACTAAGCCACGGACACAGCGACCACACAGTAGCTACCGTCGAGGCAGTTGAGATGGCTGGAGGATGCCCAGTATACGCACACCCCCACTGTTTCTTACCAAGATTCTACCAGACAAAAGAAGGAAAACGGATAAAGGGAGGCGTACCCGAGGGCCAAGGAATCCCGGATATTGAGAAGGTTGGTGGAAAAGTGGTTCTTTCTGAGAAGCCTGTAGAAGTTGTTCCCGGGCTCTGGACCACAGGAGAAGTGCCTAGAGTGAACGACTTTGAAAGAGTATCTCCCCCAATGGATGGTGGAAAAAGAATCGTCGTTGTAGACGGTGAGGAGGTAGATGATCTGATTCTATGTGACCAGTCTCTCTGGATGGAGATAAAGGATAGTGGATGCTGGGTTATCACCGGATGCGCTCACAGTGGTGCAGTTAATATCTTGGAACAGGTATGCAAGCTTGGAGGCTTCAAGGAGGTATCAACGTATATCGGTGGAACCCACCTCGTGGCAAGGAAAAACGAGTATATTATGAGAACTGCTAAAGAGTTAGAGAAATACAATCTCCAGTTATTCAGCCCATGCCACTGCACAGGATTTAACGCCATGTCGCTACTGCATAAAGAATTTGGGGACCGGTTCGCCGTGAATTATTGTGGCAGAGTATTCAAATCCTGGGAAAAACCAAGCCCCATGGTAATATAACTACCATGGATTTTCCTTCATCTTCAACAGCCAAGCAGCATAATTCATCAAATAATGGATAGGCACTGTAACTACCAAAATTAATAACATCTGCTGCAGGCTAGCTCTGGAATAAGGCTGGCTAAGAATTATTGCTACAACAATAAAATCAAGCTGATCAAGAAGAGGAAACCCCTCCCCAGGCGCCAGATCCCACCTACGTTTAAAAAAACTACTGACAAGATCACCAAGAATAGCACCCAGCCCTTGAGTAAAACCAACATAAAAGTTACCCTGCAAGACCCCTATCAATGCCCCAGCCACAACACCCACAATACAGCCCCGAAGAGTCTTATGACCCCCAAGAAACGGCTTTCCATCAAGCCACTTCTCACCTCCATCGAGAGGAGGTCCCCCGCCCAGAGCCACTGGAGCAGCATTGGCGAAATAGGCAGGAAGATAAAGCCAAATTGAGACAAGTATAGTGCCTAAATTCATCGCTGCTCCTCCGTCATCCCAGTTTTATTAATTGTGAGTATGATAGGCGCTCTTGATTCTTCCGGTTTCTCTAAAATAGCATGCCTATTGCTTGGCTGAGCAGTTTTTTCTAACCTAATAATAGTCTCGCTCCAATACCTCAATAGCCTCTGAGCGACTGGTTCCACCATATGAGTATCCAATATGCTTCGCACCTGCCCTGTAAGCAAAATAGTTGCTCCCCTTGTTTCCGCTAACTCCGATAAGTATCCTAGCTGACGGTTAAGCTCTTTGTTTACCTTAAACGTCTTTTCGGCGTCTTCTGTCTCCCCTCGATAAAGCCCAGTTATGCTATCGATCACCAAAAGGTCTCCCGCCATTAATTCAGGCACATTTTCCAGTGCATCACTCTGCATAGAATAACTTTCCGGAGTGAATAATTGTATCCGAGAGAGAAGCTGCTTTCCCTGAGAGAAAGCGATTTGTTCAAGACGCGACGCATTCAGCTTGTTATCTATATCCAGATAAACGGCCTTGGACGAAGCCCTTTGGCTCAGATGATGAAAAACTGTAGTAAGAGACAAGGTAGTCTTCCCAGAGGTAGCCTCCCCGTAGATCAAATTGATGGCCTGGCTATGGAATCCTCCACCGAGCAAGTTATCTAAAGATGGTATGCCAGTTGATATTCTTGTTTTACCGCGGCTCATTGTCGATTCATTCGAGTCAGTGATTGGACTTTGTCTCTTTGTTGCACAAGGATACTTTTCACTTTTTTCATAGTGACATCTGTAGTTGCCCCAAGCCCAGTTACACAAGCCGCACCTGCAGCCTGACCAAACAAAAGAAGCTCTATCATAACCTCTGTCTCTAGGATATCCATGAGTGAAAAATTGTTCTTCTTAATGAAACAGAGTACCCCAGCTGATAATGCGTCCCCTGCACCAGTTGGATCCTTCTGTTCTACCTGAAACGCAGGCATCTCAATATGACAATCCTTGGTTCCAGCAACAACCCCATTTTGAGCATCGCTAATTATTACAAGCTTGATTCCCCGTGTATTTAATGATCTGATAGCCTCATGGGGATCATTCTTTCCAGTAAAATTATAGGCTTCCAGAGTATTCGCATGAAATATATCAATGTGAGGACAAGCAGATTCAAGATACCCCCACCCATTAGAAGGCATTATTACATCAATAAAATTCAAAGCACCTTTACAGTTTTCAAGGAGCCCAGACAAGTTTTTTTCGATCTCAGGTAGACCCCCGAGAGTTCCCTGATAGAACACCCTCGGCTGGACATTATCAATCGATGCTCGTAAATGCTCAATTGAGAGTAAGGAATTAGCAGTGAGTTCAGAAATATACCGCCTATCCTCACCTTTTACCAAAAGAGCGACATTTTTTGCGGTAGTACTACTCACTTGAACCTCGGGTAACGGGTTAACACCCCGGGTCTTCAACTGTTCTACCAAGAACCTGCCCATCTCATCCTTTCCAATAGAGCCTACAGCAAAGACATCATCAACTTCAAGCTGAACCAAATTAATAGCCACATTTGCACTATGACCACCAGGACTCAGACGAATCCCATTTGGGGCATAAGTAAGACTCCCGGGGGAGCCAATATGGGGTAAATCCGGTACTAGAATATCAGCTACAAAGCTCCCGCTACAGAGAACACTCATAATTTATTTGGAATGCTCAGAGCTTATTTCTATTCCCATAAAGAGAAAAAAGAAAACTTTACTAAAAGGGTTATACGTGGATTCTAGCACCGCACTTTGTACAATATTCTGAATCGTTGGGGTTTTTATTACCACATTTGGGACAATATAACGGCGCCTTTTTCTTTTGTCTAATCTCTTTAGCTTTATCTAGCTCTACCTTTACTTCCTCTGAGACTTGTTTTAACCCCTTTTTTGCTGTTTCAACTGCTTCTTCAAGGAGTTTTGACGCGTTTTGTATGGCATAGTCAAGATCTTTTTCCCAGTCTGGTCTTCTGTCTACTGGGGTTCTTACGTTATCGTTTTCTCCTTTTTCGGTTCTTAAGCCACAGTTTGGGCAAAAATTTGCTTCTTGCGCCAATTCTTTTTCACAGGATCTACATATGGACATGAATAGTTATTACGCTAGCGATATTATGAATGTTTTGGTTACTAAAATAAATTTACATAATAAATACTACTATTAGCACTTATGACCGCTGCTGTTTATGTTTTATACCAAGTACCCTAGGTCTCTGAGATATCTCCTAACAGCTGATTTCACAAAGTCGGGTATACTAGTATAGCCGTGGTTTCCGCTCTCTATTACTTCCTCGATTTTCTTTGCTAGACTCTCAGGAAGGTTGACTGTGTGGTACTTGTACTTCCTTTCAGACATACAAGTGAAAGCAGTATTTTTCATTTAAAAACCTTTATTTTTTAATGCAAAATAGTCCATAATAAATGGTAAAAGATGGATGAAAATGCGTTCTAGCTTCTATTAATTGATTCATCTATTGTCTTAAAAATGAAAAGAATAGAACGATACCCCTCAAAGAGAATAATCGGGATCTGATTTGTAGGGAAATTAATAAACTTCATAATCTCAGTAAGACCACCTAAGAAGCGCAATATCTCGCTCTTAACCCATTTAACCGCTCTAAGCTCCATCTCCATTTGGTTGGCAATTTCTTCGATATGATCCTCCGCTTCCAAACCCCAGAACGCCTCAGACCCATCCTCATAAACAATATAGAGCTCTTTTCCTCTGGCTACGACCTTTGGAGTATCTGGAAGCGGAAAGAAGGTCTTTTCTCCATACATGACTCTATTGCGTAAAGTATCTTTTATTCTCTCAACAAGAAATCTGTAACCAAACTTGTCGTCGTTGGATACTTGATCTGAATGATGCTCATTGGGTTCTTGGCTGGAGCCTAGGAGTCTTGTGTCCCCCAGATAATTTATTATTGGTAAATTTATGACCGTGGATAACCTTGAGAGAAGTTCCGTTCTGTTTAGCTGACTAAACTCGTTTGGAGAAATTACACAGTCATAGGAGTTTGTCTCGATAAGTTGAATGAGAGATTTAAAATCTAGAGGATGTTCGATTTTAATCTCTGGGTAACGTTCTGTTATTTGATCTGATATTTTTGAGATGCGTTCTGCATTATCATCTATGGCTAATAGTCTAATTGTTTCTCCCATGTGTCACACACCCTTGGGGTCACTAGAAAATAGGTCTTAAGTACATATTATAGATTTTTATGAAAAAAAATCTAAGTAAAATAAATGGAAGTGAGGAGTTATGGACCGTAGTCTTTTCCTACATAGGGGTCTGCTACGTGTCCGTGAGTCGGCAGATCCCTGAATAGCATGTCCCAGATGTCTTGTTCCGTGATGGTCTCTCGTTTGATCACAAGGTCTAAGAAGCTAGTCAGGAAGGGGTGATGCATTAGCTCGTCTTCGTAGATCTTTATGAGTATCTTCTTGATTCGTTCGTCTTTGACTTCTTCCATGAGCCCAGTGACTGCTTCTAGCATCTCTTCTTCTTTCTCGATATGAAGCTTCAGCTTCTTCTCCAAGACCTCGTATTCCTCTTCTGTGATGGCTAGGCTTTTTCCCTCAGCGAGCATTGCGGCTGCCTTGTAGAGACCCGCGTGCTTTTGGCTATCGATCATTACAGAGGAGATGAGTTCTCTGACTATCTCGTTTCCGTATCCCCGGTATTCTCTGTCTAGCTCGATTGCATATTTTTCCTCTAGTTCAGATAACATTTTGAGCCTTTCAGCTATTGACATTAGAATCAGATTAAAATCTGGAAGCATCCGTAATAAACCTATAATTTCTATTCTGCTAACTCTTCTTCTTCGATTATCTGCCTTCTTCTACTGAAGAGACCGAGACGGTTGATGAGCAGTGGCATGGATAAGCCCTGAATGACGTTTGTGCCCAGTACAATTCCATAGGTTAATGCTAGCAGAAGCTCCTCATTGGGCAGATTGATGCCAGTTATGCCGAGTACAAGAACTATAGAGACTGCGCCTCTCAGACCGCTCCAAGTCATTCCTATACGCCAGTTCTGGGGAATTCGTTTAGATCGATATCTTTCAAGGAATCTGGCTACGATCTCTATCATTCCGTATCTGAATATGACGCTCACAATGCTAAGCGCTAGTATTTGGAGCATGAAATGGGAGAGAAGTTCAAGGTCAAGGCTAACACCAATGAAGATGAAGGCAAAACTGCTTGCGATGAATCCAACGAACTCCCACATTATTTCGAGAACTTCTTCTCCTTTCTCACTCACGCCTCCAAAGTTTCTGCATCTAAAATTGAGTATAAGCCCGGCTAATACGACGGCGATTACCCCAGAGGATTGGAATTGCTCTGCTAGCCTGAATACACCGAACGCTATAATGAAAGTGAGTAGGGTCTTGACGTACAGGTCGTCGGTCCAGCAAAAGATCAAGTGAACTATGTATCCTGCGACGTAGCCTAGTATTATCCCCCCAAATACTTTGATTATCGTAGTGGTGAGTACGTCTAACCCCGTGATGGAGCCAGCTTCTATAATTGTAACCAGAATACTATATACTACGATGGCGACACCATCGTTGAATAGGCTCTCTCCTGCTACTATTAGCTGGAAACGACGGATAACGCCAAGACGTTTGAATGTGGCAATTACGCTGACAGGGTCAGTAGGAGCAATGATTATTCCTAGCATAAAAGCCTCAAGCCAACTCATCTGGAAAACGTAATGAGTATACACACCAGTTGCCACAACCATGAGCACAGTACCCGTGACAGCATATGATAGAATTGTATCACTATCATCGATGAGACCATCGATGTCCAAGGTGAGTGTCTCAGTGAATAAGATAGGGGGTAGAAGTATGCTCAAGAATATCTCTGGGCTGAGTTCCGGGAGAGGAAGTCTGGGCACCGCTGCGGCTAGTAGCCCTGCGAAGATGAATGCTATTGTTGATGGGAAGTTAATCTGTCGGGCGATGAGGGTTATAATGACGACAAGGATAAGGATATTGTAGATTGCGTCAAATTGTCCTAAAGCGCCCTCCATATCCCCTCTACTATTTTAAAGGCATCAGAAATTTAAGCAATACCCCATGATAATCGATGTTTCAAATCTACTTTAAAGAAGAGGATTAAATATATCATAAAAATGGTTCATAGGCTCTATTTTTTTAAGAATATCTGGTTGTGCTTTGATTATGGCATTATAGTTTAACTTGTATATAATATTGTTAATTTAATGCTGAAAACGCCGTTAATAGCGACTATACGGGAAATAGTCGGTTAATTATTGCCTCTTAGACCGTAAAGGTGTGTTCTAGCGAATTATTTCCCGTGTGATTGTGCGTGTAGTTATTTCCTTGAATTCTATCCTGTTTTTGATGTACTCGACGACTTTTTTGGCGTTAAAGGGCTTGCAGCTATAGACATCGATGCTGATGGTGTTGTTCTCGGTGAAGGTGTGGATCGCGATATGGCTCTTGTCGATTACCTCTATCCCTGTGTATCCGGGGTTCTCGGGTATTCCTTGCATGATGTGTGGTCCATTGAGGATGTGCATGTCTATTCTGGGGGGAAGGTCTGTGAGTATGTGTTTGATTTCCTCTTTTGAGACCTCTCCTTTTGATTCCCCATCAATCATAAGATGTAATCCGATCATCGCACCACGACACGCTTTTCTTTGATATAAACATCTTCTTTTTTTCGGTGTACTTATATGAGGGGGGTTATAGGAAGCAAAGAAGAAACACATTGGCTGATAGAACCCTTAATAGACCAATATTGATTCTCGGCGCGGTTCAGTTAATTGAATCATTGGCATTTGCATTGCCTATCAGTTTCTTCCCCAGCTATGTTATTAGTTTGGGCGCTAGTGTGGCTAGTGTCGGTTTATTCACTAGTAGCTTCATGATTGCTTTTGCGATTCTCTCCCCCAAGATGGGAATCCTTGTTGATCAGTATGGTAGGAAGCGGATGATGATGGGGGGAATCCTGTGCGATGTAGTGCTTGGGATTTTAACTGGTTTGGTGCCTGGGTGGAAGTGGTTGCTCGTGATAAGGGTTCTCAATGGCGCTGTTTCTAGCGCTGCGATGCTTGCTTCTGAGACGATGCTTATTGATATGGTTACTCCTCAGCAGAGGGGTGAGGCTTCTGGTTTTATTATGTCTATGAATATGATTGGGCGAAACATTGGACCAGTTTTCGGCGGCGCTATCCAATGGTTCGTCTTGAGCCGTGGATTCTCGGAGATCATGAGTTATCGTATTCCATATTTTGTGGATTCGGTTCTGGCGGCTATCGCGTTGGCTGTTGTTTATTTCTATATCAAGGAGCCTGAGAGGAGAAGCGATGGGATGCGCAGGGGGATGAAGGGAGTAGAGGTTCCTAAGATAGTTTGGACTAACCCGTTGAAGGTTATTTTTGTGAATAGTTTTATTTCGGGTGTCGGTGTGGGTTTCATCATTCCGATAATGGTCTTGTTCTATACTGATAGGTTCAACATGGACCCGGTTGGTATAGGTACAATAATCAGCATCAGCGGTTTCATAGGATTACTAGCTAGCTATATCGCGGGAAGATACAGCGACAAAGTAGGCAGAAAACCCTTGATTGCCTTGGGCAACTATAGCAGTCGAATTGCAGGAGGAATATTGCCCTTCACTGGTACCATCATGCAGGCTGGTATCGTAGTTAGCATCAGGAGCCTTGGGTTTAACATCAGTATGCCGGCTTTCAGGGCTCTAAGAGCTGATCTCGTGCCTCCAGAGGTTCGTGGGAGGATGTTTGGCTTATTTGGGACAGCTTTTACTGCTGGGAGTGTGGCGGGACCTATTATTGCGACTTGGATCTATGATACTTACAGGTTTACTGTGTTTGATGTGTTCGGTTTACAGGTTCCGGGTTACGGTATCCCCTTCTTTATCAACGCAATTCTTGGGATATTATCGACGACGATGATTATGCTTCTAATTAAAGAACCGAAAGAGGCAGATAAGGCTCCACAGTTTGCATCAGGCTAGGGCTTCCACGTTCCCTGTGCTACTTTTGGTTTGAAGCCTCTGAGTTTTTCTGGATTGTATTTGATGGTTTTTTCTTCCTCTGCTGACTTGTAGGCGGACATCATTAGCTCCATGATTAGATACCCATCGAGCCAGTTTTCACTTGGCAATCTACCTGCTTTGAAAGACTCTACCATGTGGCGGTTCTCGTGTTGATACCCATAGGCTACTGGCTCATCCACTACGATTGGTATGAGCCCTTGTTCAGCAGTCTGTTTCTCTATAAACTCCTCGCTGGGAGGAACAGAGACGTTACGACTGAAGAAAACACTGAGTTCAGTGGATAAGCTATTACTGATCCCAGAGTACTCTGGTCCAAGAACCTCTAATGCTAATCTTAACCCGGGACCCACATAGTTCCAGCTAGTCTTCGCCTCACTGAGCACCCTTTGCCCTTCATCATCCTCGTATACCACGTTGATGCTGGAATAATCCTCGGCTGGAGCTATGCTGTAATCCACATCATAGGTTTTCTTTAGCTGTGTTAGGAATGGTTCTTTGCTCCATTTGAGGGACTCTATGCTGGCTTGGATAGAGACTGGTTTTAGTGATTCCTTTGGTTTATCTGGGTCCTGTAGCAGATATCTATCTGCTTCGAGGCTGTGGCAGCTCATGTCCAGTAAGACACCTCCGCCTGATAGTCGTGGGTCCCAGAACCATGAGTTGTGGGGTCCTCCGTGTTCTTCTGACGCCCTTGCGATGTATGGTCTTCCAGTGGTGACTGCTCCGTGTTTCCATACGGTGTCTCTTGCCTTTGTGATTGTGGGTGCGAATACCTGATTCTCGAGATATCCGTGAAGCAGGTTGGATTTATCTAAGAGCCTCATTAACTCGTCCGCTTCAGACAGGTTTCGGGCAAGTGGTTTTTCGCAACAAACGCCTATCAGATCGTTTCTTCCCTGTGTGGATTCTTCTGCTATGGCTTTCATGGTCTCGACGCGCATGAAGTTGGGGGTCATTATCCATACCGCGTCTACTCTGGGGTCGGAGAGCATCTGGTGTAGATCATCATAGGGTCTCGGTTTTGGCATACCGAGATTCTCTGTGTATGTGCAGAGTTCTTCTGCTCTTGGCTTGTTGTGATTGTATACTGCTGTGATGTCTGCGTCTCTGATTCCTTTCCAGCTCTCAGCCATGAAATGGGCTATAAAGCCTGCACCGATGAATCCTACTCCGAGTCTATTCATGGGTAAAATGTGGTGATATGGGGGATAAATTCAGCGGTCTGGCAATGGGTTCTTTTAGTAGGTACGAAATCTACTACTTGGTTGATATGAGCTATCGGTTTAGTGATAATATCAATATCGAGACCCCCAATCTGGAAGAGGCAGTCCGGTTTTATTCTGAAGTTCTTGGTCTACGGCTCGTGGAGATGGGAAACGACTGGGCGAAGTTTGACACAGAGAAATGCAGCTTCTATATCAGCAGGGGCAGGACTCTTGGACCTATCACGGAGTACCAAGTTGAGGACTTGGAGAAGGCAAAGGAGGAACTCATGGATCACGGCTGTACAGTCGTGAGATGGGAGGGAAAGGGAAAGCCTTGTTATATCAAGGACCCCTTTGGCTTCGTCTTCAATCTCTGGGAAGTCTAATAGTATTGTATGAATAATCTTCTGTATGGTCAGGGTTAGCATCGGGGATTATGCCCCGGGTTTTACATTAGAATCAGTAAAAATGGGAACTGTTTCGCTCAGCAGTTACAAGGGGGAGCGGGTGGTGATTATTTTTAGTCGCTACTTTGGTTGTCCGGTCTGTCAACTGGATTTTGATGAACTACTCGAGTACAAGGATCGAATCGGGGAGTATGCTGAGATAATATATCTGACACAGTCGAACCCAGAATCAGCTTTGAGCTATATCAAGGATTATGAGGTAGATTTTCCGGTGGTTCCAGTTCCCAAGGATGGTGACTATGGTGTGTATCGGGAGTATGGGGTAGGTAACTTTGGGATTGGTACAACCATCGAGATTCTGAGGAGGGCGAGTAAGGCTAGGAAGATGGGCAAGGTTCATAGAGCGTATGAGGGGCT
>Ga0272441_10005289_pt1 | contig 22604 bp, 20 predicted proteins | sample SSMProp6N_FD_193582 | JGI IMG/M metagenome (GOLD analysis project Ga0272441, IMG submission 193582) | Marine sediment archaeal communities from Little Sippewissett salt marsh, Falmouth, MA, United States - SSM-Prop-6N | ecosystem: Environmental > Aquatic > Marine > Wetlands > Sediment ... | reverse complement strand
CATCCACCCCTATTGTATATCATGACGTTGATAATTGAATATTGTCTTTAATAAAACACAGGTTTGCGATACAAAGACGACCAGTATTGATGGAATCATGGAGCCAAATATGGTTTATAGGGGATTTCAATCCAAAAACATATTCTATTCGATCATTCCAAATCTTAATCAAACCTTTGGCAGCTCTGCTCAGCAATTATTCATTCATTCTCGCAGCATTAAATCCAAAACCAGGTGAATTCCTCTCTAACAAAGCAATGCTTAGAATTTTAAATTGTCGAATAGATTATATTACCTCTAAAAACAAATATTTCAGAACAAAATTTTAAATTTAACTGTTGACACATTTCAGCAAAAATGATAAAATTGAATTTCTTTTTTTATTGATTTTTGAAGTTGGAACTCATTGAGTTTTGAAACAATAAAAGAAATTTTTAACAGCACTCAATCTTTGAACCAGTACCCTACGATCTGGACAGGGGCGATAATTTTCCTGATTTTCGCAGCAGCTTTTTCGGCTCTGCTCCTTGTCTTTTCTTATATATTCCGAATTAACAAACCGGAAAAAGTTAAAAATTCACCCTATGAATGCGGTGTCGATCCAGTTGGGGATGCAAGAAATCAATACATGATCAAATACTATCTTATTGCAATGATATTCGTAGCATTCGATGTTGAAACAATATTTATGTATCCCTGGGCAGTCCTTTTTAACCAGCTCGGGCTTTTCGGTTTAATAGAAATGATCATATTTATATTGATACTGGTAGTGGGATATATTTATGCTTATAAGAAAGGAGCCCTCGATTGGTCTGCGATCGAGAAGGAATGAACTTAAATGGGATTAATTGAAAATAAATATCCTGATAATATCATAACCACTAGCGTTGATGGTTTAGTAAACTGGGCCAGGAAATATTCCCTTTGGCCCATGACCTTTGGTCTCGCTTGCTGCGCAATTGAAATGATGGCATCCGCTGCATCCCGATTTGATATTGACCGCTTTGGAGCTGGTGTATTCAGAGCATCACCCAGACAATCAGATCTTTTGATAGTCTCTGGAACAATTACAAATAAAATGGCTCCCGTCGTAAAACGTCTGTACGATCAGATACCGGAACCAAAATGGGTAATTGCTATGGGAAACTGTGCTATTTCCGGAGGTCCATTTGATACTTATGCTGTACTGCAGGGAGCTGACAAGATTATTCCTGTCGATATATACCTTCCCGGTTGTGCTCCAAATCCGGAAGCTTTACTACATGCTCTCATGACTTTGCAGAAAAAAATCGAGAAAGACACAATCAAGAAGAAAATAGGATGAATAACGAAAAAAACGTCTTAGACGAGTTAAAAGGAAAATTCGGAGAGGATATAACCGAGACAAGCGAATTTGCAGGAGATCTCACTGCAGCAGTGAGACCATCCAAATGGGTCGAGATCTTGAATTTCCTTAAAATAGAATCAAAAGACAAATACGATTACATGTCAGATCTCTGCGGCGTTGATCACAACGATAGAAATCCCAGATTCGATGTTGTTGTTCACCTTATGTCAACAGGTAATTTCAAAAGAGTCAGGATTAAAACTCAGGTTGAAGAAGATGAAGAACTGGATACTCTATCGGAAATTTGGAAAACAGCAAACTGGCATGAAAGAGAAGCATTTGATCTTTTAGGAATTCGGTTCAAAGATCACCCGAACCTTGAAAGGATTTTATTACCGGATGATTTCTTGGGTCACCCATTGCGAAAGGATTATCCATTGAAAGCTGAAGAATCAGCTAAAAAACAGGAAGAATTGAGAGCAGCTCTCAAAGGTGAGAAAGTAGAAGCAGATGGTTAAAGTTAGAGAATTGACCCTGAACATGGGACCTCACCATCCTGCTACCCACGGAGTGCTGAGGATTATTTTGCTTCTCAACGGTGAAACAATCGAAGACTCTAAACCCGTGATCGGTTACCTGCACAGAGGAATAGAAAAAATCGCAGAAAATTTGAGTTACCATCAATTCATGCCATACACCGACAGGCTCGATTACCTTGCTGCTCCTTCGAACAATCTGGGATATGTCTTAGCTGTGGAAAAACTTGCTGGATTGGAGATTCCCAAACGAGCTCAATACATTAGAATAATTATTACAGAATTGACAAGAATTGCAAGTCATCTTGTCTGGATTGGCACCCATGCCTTAGACCTCGCTGCTATGACTGTATTCTTATACTGCTTCAGGGAAAGGGAAATGATCCTCGATCTTTTCGAGATGTATTGCGGTGCAAGACTCACTACTAATACATTCAGAATCGGTGGGGTTCCTTACGATCTAAAAGATGATTTCATCAAAAAAACACTGGAATTCACAGATTATTTCCCCCCATGTGTCGATGATTATGAAAAACTCCTGACAAAAAACCGAATTTGGATGAAAAGAACCAAAGAGGTTGGATTCTTGAGCAGGGAAGATGCAATAAATTACGGTGTTTCCGGCCCAACAGCCAGGGGCTCGGGGTTAGATTGGGATATTAGGAGAGATTCTCCCTATTCATCATATGACGAAATGAAATTTCATGTTCCAGTTTATCCAGAAGGTGATGTGTATGCACGTTATCTCGTTCGAATGGAAGAAATGAGGCAGGCAAACGAAATTGTGAAACAGGCAATCAAGGCTCTTGAAGGTTCAGAAGGTTTGCTGGCAGAAAATGCACCCAAAAAAGGTTTGAAAAAAATCAAAAAAGCTCCTGAAGGGGAAGTTTATCATGCCATAGAAGCCCCGAAAGGTGAACTCGGTTTCTATATACATTCTAAAGGAGACAGTAATCCATACAGGTTGAAAATTAGAGCTCCTTCTTTTGTTAACCTTTCATCAATAAGCACGATGATTAAAGGAAATCTTATCGCTGATGTTGTTGCTGTTATTGGAAGTATTGATATAGTTCTTGGAGAAATTGATAGATAGATGTATTTAGCAATATTCATAACTTTCGTTAAAATATTTATCATCTTTTCCGGTGTCATGTTGACCGTGGCATATCTCTCTCTGTTTGAACGAAAATGGGCGGGGAGAATACAGGTTAGATACGGTCCCATGAGATGCGGTGGATTATGGGGACACGGTTGGCTTCAACCATTTGCAGATGGACTAAAACTATTCATCAAGGAAGATATCATTCCGGATGAAGCTGATGCACCCCTCTTTGTTTTATCACCGATCATAATATTGACAATCGCTATTGTGACGTTTACCGTTGTTCCATTTGCTCCCGGTTTTATTGTATCCGACCTTAATATTGGCATACTTTTCATCCTATCTATAAGTTCTTTGGGTATATATGGAATAGTTATGGCAGGCTGGTCATCAAATAACAAATATTCCCTCCTCGGTGGATTGAGATCAGCTGCCCAGATGTTAAGTTATGAAATTCCATTAGGACTTGCAGTTATTTCAGGTTTGATGTTTGCAGGTTCTTTAAGTATGGTTGATATAACAACTGTTCAAAGCGGTTCATTGTTCAGAATTATACCTGAATGGCTGTTACCCAGGTGGATTGTATTTTATCAACCTGTCGCATTTTTCATATTTCTTGTGTGTATGCTCGCTGAAACCAACAGGCTCCCATTCGACCTTCCCGAGGCTGAAACAGAACTTGTTGCCGGCTTCCATGTCGAATACAGCGGTATGAAATTTTCCATGTTCTTCATGGCAGAATATGCGAATATGATACTGGTTAGTTCAGTTGCTGTGACACTGTTCCTCGGGGGTTGGAATTCCCCGACTTTTCCACTCTGGCTTTTGATGTCATTACCGGTTTTACTTTATGCCCTCTATAAGGGAATCTGGCGAAAATTTTTTACCGTTGTTTTCTTGCTCGGAACAGGCATATTGCTTCTCGAAATTTTTCAGGATATTAGAATTCCAATATTCTGGTTTGTAATAAAAGTCATAATTTTCTTGTTTTGGTTTATCTGGGTTAGATGGACTTATCCGAGATACCGTTATGATCAGCTCATGCATATTTGCTGGTACTGGTTATTGCCGCTTGCATTGATAAACATTATTGTTACAGGTTTTATCAAATTTCTTTTTATGTAGGTTAATAAATATATGAACTTGGGAACTATATTTTTAAATGATTTGAGAAAAGGATTAGCTGTTACAATAAAGCATTTCTTTTCCAAACCATTTACTATCAGATATCCTGAAGAGAAAAGAGAATTGGCTGAACGTTTTCGCGGAGTCCAGTATCTAAAAATCGATGAAGAAGGTTTGCCTCTTTGCAATGCATGTTCCATGTGCGCCAAAGTTTGTCCAACAGGTGCAATAAAAGTAGTTGCTGCAAAAGAGAAAATCGACGGTAAAAGAAGAGTTCCTGAAACATTCGATATTGATCTCACACGGTGCATGTTCTGCCTCTTTTGCGAAGAATCTTGCCCTTCGGGTGCAATTACAATGGGTCACGAATTTGAGACATCAGCATTATCGCGGGAAGAATGTATGCGGAATTACGAACAATTGAACAAGGGGAACAAATGAGCGGAATCATTTTTTACCTTCTTTCAGCTTGTATCCTCGTTTCAGCTATTCTTGTGGTTACAAGAAAAAATCCTGTTTACAGCGCCCTCTTCCTCGTTGTAACAATAGTCTCAATTGCAGGAATTTTTATCCTGGCAGGTGCCGAGTTCCTTGCAGTTGTTCAGATATTCGTATATGCCGGCGGTGTAATGGTTCTGTATGTCTTTTTAATCATGTTGATAAACTTGAGGAAACCGGAACTGAAGAAAAGGCAGATCCACAATCAATGGCTGGTGGTTGTCTTTGTTTGTTTCCTTCTGGGATTGGAAATCTGCATGCTGCTTATTCCTTCTCTGGTTCAGCCTTCGGACTCGGGTGAAGCAGCCAGAGCCCTGCAGGATTTCAGTAACACAAAAGAAGTCGGGAAAAAGCTTTATACCGATTTTCTACTACCATTTGAAGTAGCATCTGTTTTACTGGTTGTAGCAATGATTGGTGCTGTCCTCCTGGGAAAAAAAGATAAAGGTGATGAATTGGGTGACATGGAGTTAGAAAAAGAAAATGCAACCGAGGAGATGGTTTCATGATTATTTCACTGGGACATTATATCTTTCTCGGGACTGTCCTGTTCATTATCGGTATGGTTGGATTTTTAGTAAGAAGGAATATTATTACAGTTTTTATGTCACTCGAACTCATGTTCAATGCTATCGGAATCAACCTTGTAGGATTTTCTCATCATTTCGGTATAGTTCGAGGTCAGATTTTTACAATGTTCATTATAGCCGTTGCAGCTGCAGAAGCTGCTGTTGGCCTTGCAATTATAATAGCAATATTTAGAAATAAACCAACCGTTAACGTTGACGAATTCAACATTATGAAATGGTAGTAATATGATACAGACTGCAGCTAAGATCATCCTGTTATTTCCGATTATCGGTGTTCTATTAAATGGTCTGTTCGGCAGGAAGCACAAGAAGAACTCTATAATTCATATAATTGCATGCTCCATGGTTTTACTAGCTTTTATCTGCTCTGTAATCATATTCATTGGTATATTGAAGCTCGAGCCAAATGAGCGACATGTGGAAGTTTATCTGTTTAATTGGATTGTTATAGGTGGCCTCAATGTCGCATTCAAGCTCCTGATAGATCCTCTTTCATGTGTCATGCTACTCGTTGTTACAGGTGTCGGTTCCTTGATTCACATTTATTCCATCGGCTACATGCACGGGGATGAAGGATATTACAGGTTCTTCACTTATATGAACCTTTTCATTTTTGCAATGCTCCTGCTCGTTACAGGTGGCAATTTCCTGATGATGTTTATTGGCTGGGAAGGTGTAGGTCTCTGTTCCTATCTTCTGATCGGCTACTTTTTTCAGAAGAAATCCGCATCAGATGCCGGGAAAAAAGCTTTTGTTGTAAACCGTATCGGTGACTTCGGATTTCTCCTCGGTATAATGCTCATTTTTGTCAATTTTGGCACTGTCGATTATCTCAAAGTTTTTTCTATGGCTCCTAATATTATTGGCAGTCATGGTGAAGGATTAGCTGTTGCAATTACACTTCTATTATTCGTAGGTGCAATCGGCAAATCAGCACAGATTCCTCTATATGTCTGGCTTCCCGATGCAATGGAAGGTCCTACTCCTGTCAGTGCTTTGATTCACGCGGCAACGATGGTTACAGCGGGTGTATACATGGTCTCTCGTTGCAGTGTCCTTTTCATGATGGCACCATTCAGCTTGCAGGTTGTTGCTTTCGTTGGTGCGGCTACTGCAATATACGCTGCCTCCATGGGATTGATGCAAAACGATATCAAACGAGTTCTTGCATATTCTACTGTTAGTCAACTCGGATACATGTTTATGGCATGCGGAGTTGCAGCATTCGGTGCAGGTATATTCCACCTCATGACCCATGCATTCTTCAAAGCCTGTCTCTTTATGTGTGCAGGTTCTGTTATGCATGCCATGCAGGGGGAACTCGACATGAGGAAAATGGGAGAGCTCAAAAAACATATGCCGAGAACTTACTGGACTTATTTTTTGGCTACACTTGCAATTTGCGGTATCCCGCCATTTGCAGGCTTCTTCAGCAAAGATGAAATACTATGGAAATCATTTCCGACTTCATCGCACACTCATACAACCTTGATTATATGGATTATAGGTGCCGCTGCTGCAGGTATGACAGCTTTTTACATGTTCAGGTCAGTTTTCATGACATTCCACGGCAAATCGAGGGTAGAAAAACATGTCCGTGATCATTTACATGAATCTCCATATGTGATGACAGTTCCACTTATTATTTTGGCTTTCCTGGCGACGGTTGGAGGTTTCGTTGGAGTCCCGCACGCACTGGGCGGTGCCAACAGGATCGAAAAGTTTCTCGAACCTTCGTTCAACTATGACAAGATATTAAATGATGATATGCATCATGCTTATACTTATAAAAATATTCAGCTGGCAAGCACTGATCCACAGTCTGTTTTAGAAGGAGTTGTATCTCATGATCAACACACATCAGACAGTCATCAAGGTGGACATCATGATTCCGGGGAGCTTGCAATGGAATATACACTCATGGTTGTATCCGTGTTAATCGCTGCCATTGGAATTTTTACGGCATTCATTTTCTACATCAAAAAGCCTTCTATTCCATCTACACTTGCAGCCAGATTCCCCCGAATATATAGAGTAATTTATAACAAATATTATGTTGACGAATTTAACGATGCTGTGTTTGTCAGCGGGACAAAACAGCTTGGCAATAGACTTTGGGATTTCGACGCCAAAATTGTTGATGGCGCTGTTAATGGTACTGCCTGGTTGACCAGATTTAAAAGTTCCATGTCAATATGGTTTGATCAAAATATAGTTGATGGACTTGTTAACGCAGTTGGTTTCGTTATCCAAACTGCCGGAGCAGTAACCAGAAAAATTCAGACCGGTTATGTCCAGAATTATGGACTGCTCATGGCAACCGGTATTTTTGTAATCTTGTGTTTTTATATACTGTTCTAAGGAATCAGAGGTGAGAGATGATTGAAGAAATAAGTTGCTTTGATCAGATAGGATTACCAATACTATCTATCATTGCTTATATACCCTTGATCGGGGCTATAATTTTACTCTTTTTCAGGAAAACCCAGGAAAATCTAATAAGATGGTTCACAAATATTATCGCTATAATCGACTTCCTGATCTCTTTACTGATAATCCCCGGGTTTATCAAAGATCACCACTGTATTCAGTTCGTCGAGAAAATTCCCTGGATTGAAAGTCTCGGTATTCAATACTATTTTGGAATAGACGGAATAAGCGTCTTACTGATTCTACTCACCACATTTCTGGGTGTTCTTGCAATACTCTCATCCTGGACTGCTATTACCGTGAGGGTGAAGGAATATTACATCTTCATGCTCTTGTTACAAACAGGTATGCTCGGGGTTTTCATGTCACTCGATTTTTTCCTGTTCTACGTTTTCTGGGAAGTTATGCTCGTTCCGATGTATTTCCTCATCGGTGTTTGGGGCGGACCTAGAAAACTTTACGCAGCTATCAAATTCTTCCTTTATACTCTTTTTGGAAGTGTTCTAATGTTGATCGGTATCTTGGCTTTATATTTCCATCATTTTAATGCTACCGGTGAATATACATTTGAAATTTTTAAACTATATGATCCTGCCATTCCAATCGGATTACAAAATTGGCTCTTCTGGGCATTTTTCATCGCCTTCGCAATAAAAGTACCAATGTTTCCGTTCCATACATGGTTACCGGATGCTCACGTTGAAGCACCAACTGCAGGTTCGGTCATTCTTGCCGGAGTACTCCTGAAAATGGGTACATACGGTTTTGTGAGGTTCTCACTTCCAATGTTCCCGAGAGCCTGTTACGACTTCTCCTGGATTGTAATTGTATTATCAATCATTGGTATTATCTATGGAGCTCTGGTTGCAATGATGCAAAAAGATATGAAAAAACTCGTCGCATATAGTTCGGTCAGCCATCTGGGATTTGTGATGCTCGGTATTTTTGTCTTCAACATGGAGGGTATCTCGGGAGGTATGCTCCAGATGATAAATCATGGTCTATCAACAGGAGCTCTCTTTTTGATTGTCGGTTTGATATATGAAAGAAGACACACCAGGATGATTGCTGACTTTGGCGGGCTTTCAAATGTCATGCCCGTATATGCAACTCTATTTATGATTGTGACACTATCCTCGATTGGTTTACCAATGCTAAATGGCTTTATCGGGGAATTCTTGATTTTAGTTGGAGCTTTTAAATTCTATAAAATTTATGCTGTCTTTGCAGCAATTGGAATCGTTCTTGGAGCTGCTTACATGCTTTGGCTTTATCAAAGAACAATGTTCGGAAAATGTGAAAATCCCGATAACCAAGTCCTCAAAGATCTTAATTTTAGAGAAGTTATGACTTTAATGCCAATTGTTGTATTATGTTTTTGGATCGGAATCTATCCAACACCGTTCCTGAATTTCATGAAAGCCTCAATCGCTCATCTCATTAATACAATGGGGATATAAATTTGAATTTTGATGTAAATTTATCGCTAATATTTCCTGAAATAGCTCTGACTATTTTTGCAACTATCATTATTATTGCTGATTTCTTCATCCCTAAAAGAAACAGAAATATCCTCGCAGCAATTTCAATCATCGGTCTTCTATACACATTTCACAGGGTTGGCATTCTCTTCGGAAACGATTTGAATATTGGAAATAGAGTTATAACATTCAACGGTATGTTCGCCGCAGATTTCTACTCCCTCTTTTTCAAGATGCTATTTCTATTTGCAGCAGTATTGACAATACTCATTTCTTATAAGTATATAAGAGTAGAAGATGCATTCCGATCCGAATATTACCAGCTTATACTTTTCTCCACAATCGGAATGATGATCATGGTTTCGGGTGCGGATTTAGTAAGTATATATATCGGACTCGAATTGATGGCAATATCTTTTTATATCCTTACTGGGTTCCTGAAGAAAAGTCTCAAGTCTAACGAAGCTTCCATGAAATACCTTCTTCTTGGCTCATTTGGAAGCTGTTTGATCCTTTTCGGTATGTCATTGCTTTTTGGAGCCACCAAAACAACAAATCTCATTAGAATTACAAGCGAATTGAAATCTTATGAAGGTCCGGAATTCATTCTGACTCTTGCAATAATCATGTTGACTGCGGGTTTCGGTTTCAAGATTGCAGCAGTTCCTTTTCATACATGGTGCCCCGATGTTTACGAAGGCGCTCCCACACCTATTACCGCTTTCATGTCAATTGCGCCCAAAGCTGCAGCTTTTGCCGCATTCCTTAGAATTTTTATTGCTGTGGTCAAACCCAACACGATGAACCTTCAGGCTGACTGGATTACATTGTTATACTGGGTTTCGATAATTACCATGACTCTTGGTAATGTTGTTGCAATCGCACAGAAAAATATCAAGAGAATGCTTGCATATTCCAGCATAGCACACGCAGGTTATATGTTGATCGGTTTTGTTGCAATAAGTACAACTTTTGAAAAATCAAGCTTCATTTCCATCAAATTTTTTGCTGGTCTGCCAGATGCAGCAACATCAATTCTGTTCTATTTCCTGGTTTACCTGTTTGCTAATCTGGGAGCCTTTGCTGTCGTTATTGCTCTCGGACGTGAAGGTAAAACCGGGTGTTACCTGGATGACTATACCGGGCTTGCATATAAAAGACCATTTTATGGTCTCGTAATGACTGTTTTTATGTTATCACTTGCCGGCATCCCCCCAACGGGTGGTTTTGTGGGTAAATTCTATCTCTTTGGAGCGGGTATCAATGCAAGATACTACCTGCTTATTGTTATTGCTGTCCTGAATTCGGCTATCTCACTTTATTACTATATGCGGGTCAGCATGTACATGTATATGAAAGAACCTATGGGCGAAACCAAATTCAATGAATCTTTCGGATTGGTCTTTGTCATTTCTTTAATGGCACTTATTACCATTCTTATAGGTATATTCCCGGAAACCTTTGTTACTCTTGCTAAAAAATCAATACTATCGATTTTATAGCAAAATCAGATTATCAAAAACACCTGCTTGAATTAAACCTATCTCCCTTTTTTGCTCTTAAATAATAATTACTAAACTTTATCGTGCTATGAAGATTTATTTCTTCTCGACGATGAAATTTCCGATGATGAGGTTATCCAGATTCATTCTCTCGAATGTGTCATAAGCCTCTTCGGGAGAGGATATGAGAATATTATTCGCATCCCTGAAGGATGTCGACAAAACCATCGGTATGCCTGTAATATCTTGAAAACAATTGACAATTTCAAATAAGATTTTATTACTGCCTTCTGTCAGTGTTTGAACATTTGCTGTTCCATCAGCTTGAACAGCTGAAGGGATCTTCTCTTTCATCGACTTTTTAACCTTGAAAGGAAGTGATTTATAAACATTGGTGAGACTCTTTTCAAAATAATTATGCACTTTGTCCTGGAGTATCAAGACTCCAAATTCAGACACTCTTTCTTGTAAACCAATTTTTTTGCGAAGATGCTCTTTCATTCCGGTTGAGCATGGATTCCCTAAAATATTTCTATTACCAAGTCCATAATTACCGAATTCCGTCCTCCCTTGAAACCAGGCTACAAGCTTATCATCCGAAAGCATCTTGGCTGCAAGCGTGGGAATAGATTCGGGTGATACTTCTTCGAATTCAGCTCCCCTATTCGTTAAAAGACGCTTTATCCTTATTTGAGTGTATTCGGAACCAAGAAATGGGCTTGTCACATCAAATTTTCTCTGGTTACCTAGAATACAATGATAAATATATTTCGCGGCTCCTATTGTAGTCCCGGCATTTCCCGGAGTTTGTTGAATGAAAATATCTTTGAAAGGAGTATCTTCTATAATTCTCTGATTGATTTTAATATTATTGAAGATTCCACCCGAAAGACATAGATTCTCCGTTTTTGTCATTTCATAAAGTCGTTTTGACATATCAACCAGAATGCCTTCGACCAATTTCTGTAAACTCGCAGCTATATCACAATGTACTTCTTCGATATCATCACCAGGCAAACGTTCCTTTGTAAGAAGAGATGTAAGTTTTTTCCGATACAACCTTGATTGATTCAAAAAATTGAAATACCTCTCGTCTAACATGAAACTCCCATCCGGTTTGGAAATCACGATTTCCTTGAATCTATCAATGTAATTCGGTTTCCCGTAACAGGATAGGTTCATAACCTTATCCTCATCCTTGAATGGTTCGAAACCAAGAAGATTTGTGATAGCTGCATATAAAAGCCCAAGTGAGTTAGGATACTTTATCTCTTTTAGAATATTAATATCATTACCTTCACCTGTTGCTATTTTCAATGTCGCCCATTCACCGGAACCGTCAGCAGTTAAAATGGCAGATTTTTCAAAAGGAGATGAATAGAATGCACCTGCAACATGAGCTAAATGATGCTTAATAAAAAGTACCTTGCCTTCAAAAGCAAAATCCTTTTTTAGCTTGATGGGTATAATTAACCTGTCTTCGAGCCATGATGGCATAGATTTAATGAACTCATTGATGGAACAGGGAAAAGCCTTTATATGGCTTACAAGGACTCGCTCGAATCTGATGTATGGTTTTTCGGGGATTACGATGTAATCAACATCAATAATGGTCTTATTTCCTTGCTGAAGGCAAAAGTTCAATGCCTGTGCTGGAAATACCGAATGTCGTTCATCCCTTGTAAATGAAGATTCCAATGCTGCAGCAACAACTTCCCCATCATCTAAAAGACAAGCTGCTGATTCACGATTATAACAGGATAAACCAAGAAGAATCATATTCTTTATTCTACTCTGGTTTGCAACCTAATTGTGAATACAATTCATCGATTGTTTCTTTATCAAAAGACAACTCGAGATCCCTCAAAGCTTCTTCCCTGGTCATCTGACCCGATCTTATCAACTTGCTCATCTCAACATGATAATGTGTATAACCAAAATGTTTCATGGACAAATATACCGAAAGGAAATTGAGTGAGCAGTTTGTAGACTTTGCAGGATAACTCTCTTTGGGAAACTGCCATTTCAGTTTTTCCTGTATCAATGCTGTATATTCCTCGGCAGTTGCGGGTAAAAACCAGTGAGGTGAAACTTGAACGGTTTTATGCCTTTTTCTCGCATTTTTGATTAATTCTTGCATGTTTTGTGGAAAATCCTTGTATTTCGGATCAGTTTTAACATGATTTTCAAGGAATTCTTTCGTTGCTTTAGACATGGAGACATATTCCATTGCAAGATCATCATATCTGGTTTGAACATCGGGCTCCACCGTCTGCCCTTTTGTCCAACCGGCAACAATGATCGGAATATCGTATCTAGCTGCTATATCGAACGTTATCTTCATATACCATATCGAACAAACATGACAGAGGATAGCTTTAGAACCTGATTGTATTATTTTGGCAAACATCTCTTTCATGTAATTAGTTTTGAAATAGAGAAAATCGACCCCCAGGATATCAACAGCGTTGTTGATGTTTTCCATTGCACAGCCTGTCTCGAAACCAAGGTCGAATGTAAATACAAGTGGATTCAACTTATAGCGCTCTTTCATATAATAAAGGCTCGCAGTGCTGTCTTTACCCCCGCTGCACATAACAAGACAATCATATTGTTTTTTACCTTTATATTTATTTAGAAGCTTAACCAGATCTGTTTCAAGAAGCTTTTTTGAAGTTCCCTTATCCTTTCTCGCTTTATTCCTTTTCTCTGTCTCGATACAAATGTTGCAAACACCATTTTCGTCAAGCCATATATCCGGTTTGCTTTCAGGTAAAACACATTTAGCACAAATCATCATAAACCTCAGCTTTTATCTTTTTAATGTAAATTTGGATAATTTTTTTTTTGAAAAAAAGAACAGGATAAGATTTCCAAGTAATTTATATTGAAAATCTTAGCTTGATTCAATTTTAATTCGAACGGATTAAAAACCCGCATATATGAAAACAGACATAACTGTTGGCGTTATATAGTACACAAATAAAGCAAGCATAACGATAACAATAAGAATTGGTGCAAGAAAGAACAGCTTATGCTGTTTTATCATGAAAATCATCTCTTTGAAGATGTAAATGATTTTTTTCATCTAAAACTCCTAATCAAGATTGACGCAAACATCTTTCTATTTCATTACCGTAATCACAAGCTTCAAACAAGAATGTAGCATCATTTTTATTAGACCGTCTTATGCGCTTTCTATCAAACAACATCATTATCAAACGAGTTAAACCGATTCCAAAAATGTATAGTAAAACCAGTGAAACCGGAAGAATTACCTTCCTGATTACCAACCATATAAACCTCTGAATAGCATTCAGAATATATTTTAGAACCTTCAATTTTTTGATTCCTTAATTCTTAACTAATTAACAAGAATACAATAACATTTTAGAAAAAAACATCTTCCTTATTTCAAGAAGATTTATTACTTTTAAAATAATGATAATAATATACTAAATCACAATTTGCAAGGCTTCCTGTAAATATTTGTGATTACAGTGATTTTAAAATTTATGTGATAAGCATTTTTTCGGATTTTTGATTGAATTAAACAAAATTTGTTTTATATTCATTGACTTGTAAAACATGATAATTTATAATGCTTGGCGGTTATATTTGCTTGTTTTTAATATAACTGAGAATAGGGATATAAGATTAATTTTTAAAGGGAATAAGTTACATGGAAATTAATAAAGTAGCCATCATTGGTGAAGGAGGGATGGGAAGAGGTCTTTGCATTGTATTTGCAAGAGCCGGACTTGAAGTCATCTGGAAAGGGCTTCGGGAACGACTTCTTAAGAAGAGTATGGTCAGACTCAATGAGAATATTGAACAGAGGATAAAAAAATTCGAGTTCACTGATGTCGAGAAAAAGATCATTTTATCAAAAATAAGCACGACAATCGATATTGATCTTGTAACAGATGCTGATTTTATTATTGAAGCTATAACCGAAGACCTCGCATTGAAAAGAGAATTAATTACCGAGTTGGAAGACGTGTGTGATGACTCTGTTATTTTCGCTTCAAATACATCAACCTGCAGCATAACCGATCTCGCTTCTGATATTAAACATCCCGAAAGAGTTATTGGAATGATATTCCATTATCCGCCCTCTCAAAGAGAAGTTGTTGAGATTGTGAGAGGACAGAAAACCTCGGATGAAACATACAGGGTTGTTAAAAACCTTGCTTCTTTTCTTGGGAAAACTACAGTTGATGTCTATGAATCTCCGGGATATGTCGCTACAAGGGCAATCATACCCTTCGTCAATGAGGCTATGGCAATACTTATGGAAGATGTTGCTACTGCTGAAGATATAGATACCGCTGTAAAATTGAGTAATAACATGTCACAGGGTCCCTTGGAACTTGCGGATTATATTGGATTGGACAACCTTCTAAAAGATATGACAATCTTGTTTAAAGAGTTAGGTGACCCGAAATTCAGACCTTCACCTATTTTGCGCAAAATGGTTAGAGAAGGCAAACTTGGAAAAAAGACGGGTGTCGGTTTTTTCGAATATAAGTAAAAGTATTAGGAGTAAAAATGAAAATTCTTGTTTTAAATTCAGGAAGTTCATCTATAAAATTTCAACTGATTAACATAGAAGATGAATCCGTGGTTGTCAAGGGTTCAGTGGAAAAAATCGGAAGTAACACTGCTATCCTCAATTATAAACCCGAAAAAGGGCAGAGTGTTAAAATCGTTGAGGAGATTTTAGACCATACAACTGCAACTAAACTGATTGTTGAAGCTTTGACCGACGAGATCAACGGTGTAATTAAAAATATCAACGAAATTGCAGGAGTGGGGCACAGAGTCGTTCATGGTGGTGAAAGATTCTCTGAATCTGTTTTGATAGATAACGATGTTAAAAAAGATATCCAGGATTGCATTGACCTTGCACCACTTCATAATCCTCATAACCTCAAAGGAATTCAAGCATGCGAACAATTCTTGCCTGGAATAAAACAGGTCGGAGTCTTCGATACTGCTTTTCACCAGAAAATGAATTCGCATGTATATATGTATGCTTTGCCATATATGCTCTATTCCAAATATAAAATAAGGAGATATGGCTTTCACGGAACTTCACATAGATATGTTACTCAAAAAGCAGTAGATATTTTAAACAAACCTTATGAAGAGCAGAGAATGATAAGCTGTCATCTCGGTAATGGTTCAAGTATAGCTGCAGTTAAAAATGGAGTTTCCGCTGATACATCAATGGGTTTTACTCCACTTGAAGGTTTGGTAATGGGAACCCGCTGCGGTGATATTGATCCTGCAATTATTCCTTATATCATGCAGCACGAAAACATATCGGTAACAAATGTCAACTTCATGATGAACAAACACAGCGGGGTGCTTGGAGTATCTGGACGCTTTAACGATATGAGAGAGATCGAAGAAATGATCAAAGAAGGAAATGAAAGATGTAAGCTTGCTCACGACATGTTTACTTATAGAATTAAGAAATATATTGGTGCTTACACTGCATCTATGGGTGGGCTTGATATCTTGATCTTCACTGGAGGTATAGGCGAAAACTCTCGATTGGTTAGAGAAAATGTTTGTACTGAACTTGAGTGCTTTGGTATTTCTATCGATCCTGAAAAAAATAATAATAACGATATTGTTATAAGCAAAGACAAAACCCATGTAATGGTGATTCCGACAAATGAAGAATTGATGATTGCTAGAGATACAGCAAAAATCATTAATTCTATGTAATGATTCGACTTTCAAAAACAAGCTTTATATTATCGATACTCTGCCTGTACCTTTTTGTGACAAATCTGGTTTGGCTGAAGATCGATAAGGTGGTTGAAGGAGAAGAAGCTCCACATTTTGCCAGAAGCATCCAATTATATAGAACAATTGATTATTCTCTTATCGGAAAAGATCCTGAAAAACTCGGAGAATTAAGACAAGAACCAAAACAAAAACCCTGGAATTCGTTTCTGTTTTATTCTTTTGTCATACCATCATATCTGTTTTTCGGGATCTCGACCGATGTGGCTGTTATTTCAAGTAGCCTTTTCCACCTACTTATAGCAATATTAACATACCTAATTGGTTCCAATCTTGTCTCTAAAAAAGTTGGACTCCTTGCCGCCGCTGTCTGTTCTTTATATCCAATTATATTCAATATGAGCAGACAATTCTCACCAAATCCGGCATTCGTCTTTTTTGTACTCCTTGCAATATATTTTATTCTGAAATCACAAGGTTTTGATAACCGAAAATATTCTATTCTGGCGGGGATTACGACTGGATTGAGTCTACTCCTGGGTTATACAAATGGGACCTTTATCGCCGCAGGCTACATCTCTCAATCTATTAAAATACTCAAAACAACTGATAAAAAAAACAGAATGATAAACCTTTTGATGAGTATTGGAACCGGTTTCATTGTATCCTTCTGGTGGTATGCTCTCACTTTCGACACACTACTAAAAGCCAATGAATTTATTCGCCTTCAGTTCGGATCGCTCGCAGGTTCACCCAGTATCTTTTCCCTGCATTCGATGCTCCATTATTCATCCTGTCTTATATACGGGCAAATCTACTTGATCAATACTTTGATTGCCCTTATCGGTTTAATTTTCTTCATCATCAAAAAAAAAGAACACAGAACCCTCGCAATACTCTGGATTGTTTTACCATACCTCTTTTTTACACTGGCATATGAATCTAAAAATACCAGATATACAATGCCCTTTTTACCAATACTCGCTATAAGCACCTCGTACTTAATTTTTGCAATAAAAAGAAAATGGATTAGGAATATCTGTATATTTCTAATCCTCTTCCATGGTTTTGCTGTCCATATTCTATCGGGTTTCGAATTCAAAGGAATTCCTGGCGAAATCTCCTATAAGACAGGTTCAAAAATATGCTACTCCATTCCCATTTACGGTACCCCAGTCTGGGGGAGAATAAAACCTGTTTCAACTGATTTTAAAGTAGAAAAAATTCTCGAGATAATTAATTCAGATTTTAAAAGGGATAAAGAAAATGGAAAGCATGAAAAGAAAAGATTTCTGCTTTTGTTTGCACCTGAAAGTCCACATTTCAGACCTCTTGTAGCTGGATTTTATTCGGTTTTAATGGATATTCCGGTCCAGATCTGGCCTCTTTCAGTTAGACAGTTCGATTATTATATATCCGCTATCGATTTTGACTATATTGTTCTTAGAACTCATAATTCTATGCTTGCCGTTCTGGGAAATACGAGACCACAAATGGAAAAAGCTGAAAAAGCTCTTATTGATATGCCATACGAGTTCTCGAAGATTTTTAATGTTCTGGATGAAATAGAACTCTATGATAATTCCAAAGCTATCATTCTTAAAAAAGTCATGGATGATCCTTTGAATCAAAATTTTGATAAAACAGAGAAGATTATCAAAGAAGGATTAAATGTTAATCCAGAAAGTCCCTTTCTTCATTTCAAGTATGCATCAATATTACAGAAGAAAGGGGAAATCGATGCTTCCAAAAGGGAATGCGAGCTTATCGAATACTGGTTTAAAAAGAATGATGAAAATCCGGGTTACCTTTTTCTTGATTATAAGAGAATAACTGAAGAAATGATAGGAAATTGCCATAAGGGAAATTTTTAGAATTCCCCCTCCAAATCCATTAAAACTCTAATCGAGCAAAATATTACAATTTTATTCCGGACCAAAATATATCTCACGAAGCATGAAACCCAGAGTTCTGTAATCCTTGGACATTCCGGTTTCAGCAGGAATAAAGGTTTGCTCCAATTTTATTTCGAGTTCGCAAAAAGCCTGATCGCAAAATGCTTCCCCCGGAATTAAAAATTTTTTGATTATATTCCCGTCCGGATCAGACACTGCAATGTCTGACCATTCGCCAATGGATAAAGTGATTTTTTGCTCTTTTTGCTGCAAAAATCTTGGATCAGACCAGCCTTTTATGTAAAGAATAGAATCTACACCAATATTTGATAGTCCTAAATACCCTGTGCCTTTAGACCACCGATAACTATCATTCTCGGTGACTTCAGCCTCATACCATCCTCGCTTGAACCTGATCCTGCCTGTACTCAACTCATCACTTGATTTGCTCAGCATTTGTAAATTTAACTTCATCCTTACATAATCTTTTTTAACTTTTCCGAAACCCACATCTTCGTATTGCAAAACTTCAAATCTTTTTAGACAATTATCCGGATCATATAAACCTGCAAAAAGAAGGACTTCACCAGAATAATTTAAGATAGGACAATAGACAAACCGTTTATAACTTATAACTTCATCCACTCCCCAATCTACTATCGATTCAGAAAGAATATGATCGTCCTGAAAGAGAATATTGCCCGATCGATCCGAAAAATGAACATATACTTTTTGATTCATCTCCGGCGCTTTGAAAGTTTTCCCAGTTTTCCATATATAAGAAACCGTTATTAAGGAATCTGGTTCTATGGTTGTCGGTGATAAATTAACCTTTAAGTAAACATCTATAGGAGAGTAAGTTATTACTTGCTTTTTAGGATGTTTTGACTTGCAACCTGAATCCAGACATAAAAATAATATAACTGAGAATAATAAGCATACTATTTTATTCAAATTACTTATCTGGCAAAAATGTACATAAACATATTCTCGTTCGACTTTTATGAAAAGACCAATCCGAAATGTTTTATTTATATTGCTTTTTTAATATCTAAACTGTTGAAAGCCTCTTCATTAGTTTTTTTCTTGCTGCGTTAGCTTTTCTCTTTTTTTTAACACTTGGCTTTTCGAAATGCTCTCTTTTACGCATTTCTGACATTAATCCAGCTTTTTCACATTGCTTTTTAAAACGACGAAGCGCATTTTCAAAAGATTCATCAGGTTTTACCCTGACTGTCGTCATTATGACATCCCTCTTTTCTCTATCTAATAAATCGTTGTAATCAACGATACTAAAAATTTCTACTATTTTAGCGTATTTTTGATTAAGAAGTCAACTCTTTTTTTTACTGGGGTAAAAATTTACAACATGTTACGATATGCTGTACCGTAAAATTTACAAACACCATATATAGACATGAGGTTGCGTTATCAAGAAAATGAATTTTTGAATTTATCTTTTTTGAATAAATTTGCCATTTTCTTATATATTATTACAAAAGTAGATAATAAATTATCTTCAGCTAAACTTCTACAACGTGTTTGAAATGTAAAAAGATGAACCGTTATTTATAATATCAAAGTCTCTTCATCACTGGATATTTGTTCAAATTCTGACAATACTTTAATATTATCCTTAACCATGGATGTATCAGTATGTTCTTCGCCAAAAGATTCAATATAAATCTGCAAAGCCTTCTCATAATAATCCCTTGCTTGTTTCAATTCTCCTAGATTCAACAAGCAAGATCCAAGATTATTACAATCAGCAGCTACTTCAGGATGCTTATCTCCAAAAATTGTTTTGTCAATTATTAGAATCTTCTCTAAATTGTCTTTTGCTCCCATATATTTTCCAAGACTGTTCAAAGCCATACTTATATTGTTGAGATCCTTGCATGTTTCAGGATGTTCTATACCATACACATTCTTATCAATTTCATAAGCTCGCTCAAAATACTCGAGTGCAGCATCAAAGTAATCGAGATTATGAAGAACCAGACCTATATTATTCCAATTAGCAGCTACAATAGGATGGTTTGGTCCATAAACCCTTTCATTTATTGCAAGTGCCTGCTGAAAAAGCTCTCGAGCTTCCGATAAATTTCCTTCTACCAGAAAAACACTGCCAAGATTGTCGAAGATTATTCCGGTTTTGAAATGCTTTTGACCATACTTTTCCTTCACAATCTCGAGTGCTTTTTCGAAATTGCCTTTAGCACCATTCAAGTCACCCATTTCACGTAAAACCATACCTAAGTTAACAAGATCCCTGGCATAATCATAATGATTGATTCCAAAAAATTTTTCATCTATCAATAAAACCTGTGAGAATAACTCGTTTGCTTTTGAAAACTCTCCCATCTTCCAGAAGGTTACACCAAGTATATTAAGATTGATTGCAATGTTAGGATTGTCTTCCCCGAAAACCTTTTTGTTTATCGCAAGCGCTTTTTCAATATTTTTTCGAGCTGATTTAAAATCTCCAATCTCGCTCATCAATAATCCCATATTGTTCAAATCCCTGGCTACATTTATATGATCTGTCCCAAAAGAATTTGTATCTATTTCTATCGCTCTTTCAAGAAGCTTTCTTGCTTCATCGAATTCAACAAGATCTGTCTTTACAATACCAAGATTGTTGAGAGTTGTTGCCACCGCTGAATGATGTGGACCAAATGTACTTTCATGAATTATCAGAGATCTTTTATAGTATTCCTCGGCTAACCTGAACTCTCCAAGATATCTCAATACAAGGGCTACATTGTTTAAAACTCCTGCAATGTAAGGATGATCTTGTTCATAAGATTTTTCAATAATCGATAAAGAACTTAAAAAATGTTCCTTTGCTTCATCAAAATTACCCCTGTTGAAGTGTAATAATCCCAAATTGTTTATTTCAATACCAACTTCAGGATGTTCATCTCCAAATTTAGCTTTGTCTATCTCGAGAGCACGTTCCATGAAAGTCTTGGCTTTCTCAAATTCTCCAAGTCGGGGAAGTATCAAACCAAAATTATTTAAAACACGAGCTACATCAGGATGTCCCTTACCATAAGCTTCTTCATATATTTTAAGAGCTTTATCATAGCACTCACATGACTTCGATAACTCACTTTTATTATAATAAACATATCCGATATCATTTAAGAGACCTGCAACTTTGGGATCATTTTCACCTAAATTGCTTTTATCTATCTCGAGCGCTTCCTGGAGAATTTCAAGAGCTTTATCCAATTCACCTGTTTTATTTAAAACGGTTCCCAGATTACCAAGAAACATAGATAGACTCTGAGCTCTATCCCCATATACTTCTTTGGCAATTCCTATAATACCTGTTAATATGCTCTTCGATTTTTCATACAAACCTTTTTCCTTTAGAAAAAGTGCCGCTCTATTCAACAGATCACAGGCTACTTCTGTGGATACACCACACTGTAAAGCATTTTCAGCAGTTACAAGCACATGAGGAAGCAATCTTGAACAATATGACCAGTTGCTCAAATCATCTTTGTCATAATTGAACAAATCATTCATGATAGTTACTGCTCTTGATGACCAATTTTTCTTTTCTTCATCATCGAGCCTGTCTTGAATAACCGATTGAACAAGTTTGTGTATCGATAATGTATCTTCATTCCTGTCAATTAATGAATATCTGCGTAACACGATCATTATTTCATCAAATTCGAAAGGATCATTTAATACTTCTGTCAGCCCTTCTGGGAGATGGTCGGTAGCTTGAGAAAAGATGCTGATGGGTATATTATCTGGTGCCAGAAATGCACACAAATTTATAAGGTCTGCACCTTCAGGTGACTTCTCTCTGATTTTCTGGAATGATATCTCCCATGTGGACCCTATTGTTTCAGGATAGTCAGTCGATGGTTTACCTTTCTGCAAAAGCTTTTTATGATGTTTCTTGAACATATTAAGATAATCGGTTATTGATCTACCCGTTGATTTTATGTATGCACCTGCTTGCTCCAGAGCAAGAGGAAGATCTCCTAAAAGTTCAGATAATTCATCCGCACCTTCCGTTGAATTTGTTCTTTTCATAAGAAAATTCCGGGAATCATCTCGTTTAAAAACATTTATATTTAAAGTATCAGCAAGACTCTCCCAACTTGGATTCCTTGATGTAATAATAATATGACCTGTTTGTGTTCGGGGTAGATATTCGCGGACTTGAGAAGGTTGATATGCATTGTCGAAAACGAGAATCCAGTTCCGATTCTGCTCCAACCATAATTTTACAATCTCGACTGCTTGCTTCTCGCTCAGATCTTTTATGGGTAAATTAAGAGAATTTGCTAGTGACACATAATCAGAAGAAGATAATGTCTGATCTTGAGCAC
>Ga0272441_10005288_pt1 | contig 22606 bp, 9 predicted proteins | sample SSMProp6N_FD_193582 | JGI IMG/M metagenome (GOLD analysis project Ga0272441, IMG submission 193582) | Marine sediment archaeal communities from Little Sippewissett salt marsh, Falmouth, MA, United States - SSM-Prop-6N | ecosystem: Environmental > Aquatic > Marine > Wetlands > Sediment ... | reverse complement strand
CATCATCGGCGATGTCATCGCCCGCATCCTGGACTTCTGGTATAACGATCCTCACAAAGTTATCCGCCAAAACCACATCGGCGACTGGGGCACCCAGTTCGGCATGCTAACGCGCTATCTAGATGAACAAAGAAAAACTTCTGATCCTCAATATTTAGCTGACATAAAAGATATGGAGGAATTTTACCGAAGATCCAAAGAGTTATTTGATTCTGAACCGGAATTTGCCCGGCAATCACGTGAATATGTTGTCAAGCTTCAAAGTAATGACAAACATGTGATATTCAATTGGGAAGCCATAAGAAATGCATCATTGCGGCATTGTCAGGAATTATATAGTCAATTGAATATATTATTATCAAAAGAGGATATTCGCGGAGAAAGTTTCTACAATGACAAATTGCCCTCTGTGATCTCAGAGCTCTCTGCGGCTAATTTAATTGAACAATCGGATGGAGCCCAATGCATATTTCTGGAAGGTTTCAAATCTAAAAATGGCGATCCCCTGCCCTTGATCGTGCAAAAAAGTGATGGTGCCTATTTATACGCCACTACTGACTTAGCCGCCATCCGTTTTCGTGTTGACGAACTCAAGGCCCAGAGAATCATCTATGTCACCGACTCCCGGCAAAAGCTTCATTTTGAGATGGTCTTTGCCTGCGCCAGTAAGGCCGGCTGGGCCGATGATAATATCAAACTCGAACACGTACCCTTCGGTTCGGTCTTGGGCGGTGACGGCAAACCCTTTAAGACCCGCAGCGGTGAAAATATCAAACTTAAAGACCTCCTGGACGAGGCCGAGACCCGTGCTCGCAAAATCGTCGATGAGAAAAATCCCGATTTGGATGAAACCCTAAAACAACAAATCGCCCACGCCGTCGGTATTGGCGCCGTCAAATACGCGGATCTGTCTAACAACCTCGTCAGCGATTATGTCTTCGACTGGGATAAAATGCTCGCCATGGAAGGTAACACAGCCCCCTACCTGCAATACGCCTACGCCCGCATCCGGAGTATCTTTCGCAAAGGTGATATTAACGAAAATGAACTACTGGCTCAGGACCATCCCTTCATTCTGAATGAATCGAAAGAACTGACCCTGGCCAAACTATTGCTGCGTTATGGCGAGATAATTGAAACTGTAGCCCGCGATCTGCGTCCTCATCTACTGACCAATTACCTATTTGACCTGGCCCAGGCTTTTAGCGGTTTCTATACCAATTGTCCCGTCCTCAAGGTTGAAGAATCGATCCGTACCAGCCGTCTCTTACTTTGTCTTCTAACCGCCCGCACCCTCGAACACGGTCTGCATCTGCTCGGCATTAAAACCCCCGATCAAATGTAGCCTTTAAGCCGTTAGCTCTCAACCAAAAGCCTATTACTTATTTTGCTTGCCCACATAACCCACGTATTCCTTCAGTGCTACCCCTCCATCTGGTATGCCCCCCTTCCTTATGATCAAACCAACAGCTCACAGCCAGTGCATTTTCACTGGAAATTTCCTATTTCCAGTCATATCACTCAAGAAAATATTTGAATGTTGCCGAAATATTATGGGTCCAGATGAGGACTAAAGTATTAAAAAGTAACAATTTAACTATATTATCTAATTTTTCAAGCTTTACACAATGACATAAAATCCGTTTAACTTAGGCAATAGCAAAGACTTGCGAAAATTTTTTATAATTTTATCACAAAATTCGATTGCCTGAGCGGTTTTCTCGTATATTATAGAGAATATCGTAATAATATTATTATAAAGGAATTCTCTTTTCTCCTCCTTTGCTGGTGAAGCAGGGCAACCCCTCCTGTTCTGCTTCACCCTTTTTTTGTTCCCTCCTCTTATCACTTTCCAGTACATAACTGCCCAAATACAAACAGATTATGTCTTTGGCCCTATTCTGATTCTACTGACCGGATATTTATACTTGTTATCATTGTCCTTTTCAGGGTACTATTGACGGAATATATCAAGACCAATGGATATGACCCCCCTCCGGTCAGATCCCAGTTAAATATAATTTGACACCAATGGACCAGAAGTACATCACAATCTTAGGGGCTCGTGAACACAACCTCAAATCCATAGATATAAAAATCCCCCGCGATAAGCTTGTGGTAATTACAGGTTTGAGCGGATCAGGTAAGAGCTCTCTGGCCTTTGACACGATCTATGCGGAGGGCCAGCGTAAATATGTCGAATCTCTCTCGGCCTATGCCCGGCAGTTTCTCGAACAGATGCAAAAGCCTGATATGGAAAGCATAGAGGGCCTCCCCCCCACCATCGCCATCGAACAGCGCGGCCACGGCCACAATCCCCGTTCCACCGTAGCGACCACAACGGAAATATATGATTATCTGAGACTCCTGTTCGCCCGGACAGGTTCTCCCCACTGTTACATCTGCGGCAAACCTATAAAGACTCAACATGCCGGTCAGATTGTCGATGCCCTCATGGATTCGTCCGAAGGGCAGCGTCTGCAAATCTGCGCCCCTCTGATTCGCGGGCAAAAAGGCGAACACCTGGAGGTCCTGCGGCGAATTCAGAAGGAAGGATTTGTACGAGTACGGGTTGATGGTGCAATTAGTGAGATAAAAGAGGTTAGAAGACTCGGCCGCAATCAGAAACATAGCATCGAGGCGGTAGTCGATCGCATCGTGGTAAAACCGAACGTTCGCACTCGACTGGCCGACTCGGTGGAGATGGCTCTAAAGCTCGCTGAAGGCCTGGTACTGGTCCTGAAGGAAGACAAGCGCGGCCATTGGCGCGAAAATTATTATAGTGAACGCTATGCCTGTCTCGATCATCCGGAAGTATCCATGCCGGAATTATCTCCCCGTTGTTTCAGCTTTAACAGTCCTTATGGAGCCTGTCAAAGCTGCGACGGTTTGGGAACTATCCTGGAATTCGATGAGGAACTGATAGTATCCGATCCTGCCAAATCGCTCACCGAAGGCGCTATTGAGGCCTGGCGCGGTGGGGGCAAACGCATGAATATCCTTTATAACCGGCTGATACGTCGCTTCTGTAAAGAGTTTGACATAAGTCCTGACACTCCCTTCAAGAATATCCCCTCTGCCATCCGCAAGTTATTAATGTATGGCTGCGATGATGAATATGAATATGGCATACAATTTGAAGGAGTGATCCCAAATCTGACACGCCGTTTCAACAATACCGACAGTGAGACTGTCAAGGCTCGGCTGCACAGCTATATGTCTGAACAGCCCTGCCAGGAATGCGGCGGTGCCCGGCTGAGGCCGGAATCAATGGCGGTGCTGATCGACGGAAAAAATATTTATGACATCACCAAGATGAGTACCGCCCGGGCTCAACGATTTTTTAATCAGCTTAAGATACCGGGTCAATTTCGCGAAATCGCTCGGCCGATTTTAAAGGAACTGCGCAATCGGCTGGAGTTTATGGTCAATGTGGGCCTGGATTATCTCTCTCTGGATCGCATGAGTGCGACTCTTTCCGGCGGGGAAGCCCAGAGGATCCGACTGGCCACCCAGGTGGGCTCGAAACTGGTCGGCGTTTGTTATGTACTGGATGAGCCCAGTATAGGCCTGCATCACCGGGACAACCAAAAGCTGATACAAACTCTCAAGCAACTGGTCGAACTGGGTAACTCCGTTCTGGTAGTTGAGCACGATGAGGACACCATGTACGCAGCGGACCATTTGATCGACATTGGCCCGGCCGCCGGTGCCCAGGGCGGCCAAATCGTAGCCCAGGGAAGCATCGAAGACATTATCAGTGAAGAACACTCGCTCACAGGAAAATATCTCTCCGGCCAGCGCGAGATTGAACTACCTAAAAAACGTCGGAAAGTAAACCTGAAATATTGTGTAACCGTCAAGGGCGCACAGCAGAATAACCTGAAAAATATAGATGTCATTTTTCCCTTGAGCACATTTATCTGTGTGACGGGTGTAAGCGGATCGGGCAAGAGCTCGCTGGTACGATATGTATTGCTGCCCGCCCTGCGCAGAAAATTATACAAGTCACGCGAAAAACCCGGCAAGCATAAGAGCCTCGTGGGAACTATGCGCATCGACAAGGTCATCCAAATCGATCAGAGTCCGATCGGGCGCACACCGCGCTCGAATCCGGCAACTTATACGGGTGTTTTCGACCTGATCCGACAACTGTTCAGCAAAACACGCGAAGCCAAAATACGTGGTTACGCTCCGGGCCGCTTCAGCTTTAATGTCAAAGGCGGACGCTGTGAGTCTTGTCAGGGCCAGGGCACCAAAAAAATAGAAATGCATTTTTTACCGGATGTATATGTCACCTGTAGTCAGTGTAAGGGCTCGCGGTACAACCGCGAGACGCTGGAAATAAAGTACCGCGGGATGAGCGTTGCCGACGTGTTGGATATGCCTATTAAGGATGCACTGAGCTTTTTTGATAATTTTCCCAAGATAAAACAACTCTTGAAAGCCCTCTATGATGTGGGCCTGGGATATATGGCCCTGGGTCAGTCCAGTACAACCCTCTCAGGCGGTGAGGCCCAGCGGGTAAAATTGGCCACCGAACTGGGCAAAACCAGTACCGGCCACACATTTTATGTCTTGGATGAACCCACCACCGGACTGCATTTCGCCGACATCCATAATCTCCTAAACGTACTGAATCGATTGGTGGATATGGGCAATACCGTAGTAGTAATCGAACACAATCTTGACGTGATCAAGATGGCCGATTATATTATTGACTTAGGCCCGGAAGGAGGCGATGCCGGCGGCACAATCGTGGCCCAGGGAAGCCCCGAACAGGTTGCCCAAATACAGAAAAGCTATACCGGCCAATTCCTTCAGGCAAAGTTACAAAAAGTTTCCGATATGAAATCGGTATCTAGCTAGATTTTTGGCATTTGTTGCCCTGTTTAAGGAGACCGTTATGTACAAAATTATATTTCCACTTGGGTCGATTATTTTATTGATAGGTTTGCAGATTTCTGTAACTTCTGCCGCACAAAATTCAACCCCACCCACCAACAAAATCCCGGTTATTTTTGATTCTGATATTGGTGATGATATTGACGACACCTGGGCTCTGGGCTTTTTGTTAAGGAGTCCTGAGTTGGATATAAAGCTCGTGATAGGCGATGAGGGTAAAATCCTCTACCGTGCAAATTTATTCGCCAAGTTTCTTCAGCGCGCCGGTCGTACTGATATCCCCATCGGTATCGGTATACCTTTCGAACAAAAAGATGCCACCCGTCGTCAGTTCGAGTGGATAAAGGACTACGATTTGAAAACATACCCCGGTAAGATCTATGAAGACGGCGTCCAGGCTATCATTGATACCATCATGAAATCTCCCCAGCCGGTTATAGTCATTGCCGTGGGCCCTTTGCCCAATATTGCCGAGGCCCTCAGGCGCGAACCGCGTATCACTGATAATGCCCGGTTTGTCGGTATGCACGGTAGCGTTCGCCTCGGCTATGGCGGCAGCAAAAAAATCGCCGCTGAGTATAACGTTAAGTGCGACGTTAAATCCTGCCAAAAGTCTCTCTCCGCCCCCTGGGACGTAACCATCACCCCCCTGGATACCTGCGGCCTGGTCCGTCTGACCGATGAGAAATATAAGAAAGTTTTTGACTCACAAGACCCCATCGCCTCCGCCATCATTGAAAATTATCGTGCCTGGAGCAAAGTACAGAAAATCGATTTCTTTGACAACCGCAGCAGTATCCTATTCGATACCGTCGCTGTTTACCTGGCCTTTAGTCAGGACCTGGTCAAAATTGAAACCCTGCCCATCCGCGTTACCGACGACGGCTTTACCAAAATCGATCCGAGCGCCAAACAACTCCATGTTGCAACCGCCTGGAAAGACATGTCAGCCTTTGAAAATCTGCTCATCAAAAGAATAACCAATCCCGTCCCCAAAAACAATTAATCCTGAGGAAGCTGTAAAGTATTAACAATACCCCAATAAAAGTACTGACGCATCAGCAGCGACAAGACCCTGGTGCTGCTTTGACACTTACGACATCTTTGCTGCTCTTTTTTTCGTAGCGGTTGGATAATTATGGTGCCGATTTTCAGCTTTGGCCTTGGGCTTTTGTGCCTTCCTCCGGTTGATAGCCGATGAACAGGAAGAATCTGCTCTGATTAAAGGTCGGAACTCCCAACGACTTGCCCGACTCCAGGATTTCTTGATATTCATCAAGTCTTTTCTTCGCCGTCTGATAGGCCTTTACCGCCGCCGTATTTCTATCGAACTCTTCCTCTTTCGGTCTGGGCGGCACTACCGGGGTTTGACCTATTACCAGAAAGTCAGTATCAACCGACAGCTTATCGACTACCTGTCCACCCCATCCGCTGATTAGATCGGCAATCTTGGCCCGGCCGTCACTGTCTATTATCCCATCATCGTTAAAATCAAAATCACCTGCCACACAGAATTTATATTTTTTGTCTTTGTCCCAGACCAGATTCGCAATGATATCATTTTCCATGATCGGATTGCTAGGATCGAGTTGGGTAATACGGCATTTAGAGATATTATCCATGGTCTCAATTACTTCGATAGTGCCTTTGCCCTTTCCCGTCTTGGGGATCCGCCCGTAGCTGTCATAGACCGAAAAGGTCAGCCCTCGATAGATGTGGTCATTTTTGGTCAGATTGATATACGCCACTTTATCCCGGGTATTCACCGAGACAATCGTCCCGTCCGGTACTAACGCCGCCAACTCCATTTCCGGGCTCGGTCGGATTTGCTTCAGAATAACTTCCATATTTTTGAGATTTTCTTTGTACTTTTCGATTTCCCCCTGGAGTGATTTTATCTGCTTGTTTAGATCATCATTATCTGCAGTTAGCTGTTTCTTTTCTTCCGTAACCTGGTTGAACAATCCTTCGTATCGGTTCGTAAGGTCTGTAATTCGCTGGGTGTACTGCTGTTCGGCTTTCTTGGCCGCACTACTGGCCTCATCAAGATCTTTTGTAATTTGCGCTATTTGATCTTGTAATTGTTTGCGTTCCTGCTCCCACTGTGCTCTTTGGGTTTCCTGAAGCTTGTTGGCCCCCACGAACGCTTCACGCAGAGATTGTTTTTCCCGGACCAGAGTTTCCACCAGCGTCTTTAATCCCAGCCCCGGACTTGCCTGACAGGGATCCTGCAAAGATCGTCCCACCTCCTGCCACCATACCCGGTTAAGTTGTGTAACCACATTAGCATTAGCCTCTGCCAGCGAGAATCCCTTAAATTCTTCACCCCCTATTATTCCGCACAAGATTTTCATATCGGCTCCGAGCTGTCCCAACACCGTCTTGTTCGGTCCTACTAGTGTCTTGACCTCTTGAATTTGGCTTTGGTTGCCAAACTGTGCCAATTCGTCTTCCGCTCGGTTGGCCCGGGTCTTTAGTTCCTCGTTATTAAGAAACATCACTACTGAAAATACCGCCGCAGCTAAAAATAATACCACAAAAACAATCAAAACGTATAAGGTACTGCTACTGCTGTCCGAACCTGGTTTTGCTGGAGGCATCGTTTTCTCCTTTTATTAGCACCCGCCAAATGTTCTATAAGACCATATAAAACGCATTTCTAAGCAAATTTCTAGGTGGTCTGTAACACTTGACGCTGGCGTCCTTTGTGGGAAATTTTGTAAGCAGAGCCTATCTATTTTGGTCGGTCCTTTCGGCCCTGCCTTACTCTCTCGGTGGGCGTCTATTCTCTCTTTTATCATCCCAAAAATCCCCCTCAAAGTCAATAAAAATCCACCTGGCCCCGTTTCCTTGCCAGTTCGGTCTTTATAGGACCTCCCACCGCCAGATTCCCCTTTCAGACCGTTAAAACTCGCGATTCCAATTGATTAAATCAGCTTCATTAAGATACTGAGATAGTTCAATATTCAATTTATGGGCGTTATTCCACACATAGCTTTCCCAAGATTCACCAAGCATTTGTTGAAATCGCCCAACACGCTCAATGTCATCTTCGAGAATAAGTATTTTATATCTCTGCACCGATTATCATTTTGGCCAATGGCACACTTAGACTTTTTATAATATATAGACAATCAGCCTCAGTGAAGCAGGGACACATCATAATAAAGTCGGACAGCATACCCATGGTGCCGTATCAACCGCCCTGGCTGATGACAAAGCCCTGCGGCTGTAGCCCTGTGGACGACGGGGTACCGGCGATTTGCGCCAGGTAAACCTGACCCAGCTTTTCCACGTGCTCGCGGACGTTATCGAAGTAATTAAAGTGTATCTGCTCCTCGTCGATAATGGTCTCAAAAATCTTCATACTGGTACTATCCCCGTTCTCCCGGCAGACCAGTAAAAATTGATTGTACGCATCGATGGCCCCTTCCTCGAGTTCGACGTCGTACACAAATACCATGTCCACCTCCTGGCCCCTTTCCACCTTGCCCGCCGGCTCGGTGGTCGGCTCTCCCCCCAGTTCCTTGACTCGCTCGGCAAATGCCTCTGCGTGTCGCATCTCATCCAGGGCCACCAGCTTGATCTTGGCCGCCATGTCTCCGTAATCCATGTCGTCCAGATTATAGTGCTGATTCATATACTGATGGATCGCCTGCAGCTCCATCGCCCGCGCCTTATTGAGTACTTCAATAACTTTTTCCTTGCGTTTTTCTCTCGATTCCTGCGCCATATAACACCTCCACATTACTTCAGAAAATTATAATTTAATCTTATCAAAGTCCCAGGCCTTTGGCAATCCCCTCACCATACGCCTTGTCCGCCTTCTTAAAATGGGCCACCATCTTTTTCTGGAGTTCTTTCGGCACCTTTTTCAGGCTGCCAACGAGGTTTTCGACCAGTCGTTTTTGTTCCTCGGGAGTCATTAAGCGATACAAATTGCCTGGTTGGATATAGTCATCATCTGCGCCCCGTTTCTGTTCATACCAGTCGGCATCTCCTGAAATCTTGAGGGGTGGTTCCTTATAAGCGGGATCTTCCTGTGGACCTCCGAAACTGTTGGGCTCATAGTTAACGGCCGCCCCGTTGTTTCCGTCAAATCGCATACTCCCATCCCGCTGATAGTTATGTACCGCAGCTTTGGGTCGATTGATCGGCAGCAGCTCATAATTTGCGCCTAGGCGGTATCGATGCGCATCGGCATAGGAGAAAATACGGGCCTGCAGCATCTTACAGGGTGAAAAAGATATCCCCGGAACCACATTAGCTGGAGAAAAGGCGGACTGCTCCACCTCGGCAAAGTAGTTCTCCGGATTGCGATTCAACTCCATAACCCCCACCTCGATCAGGGGATAGTCCGCATGAGGCCAAACCTTCGTTAAATCAAACGGATTCCAGCGGTAATTTTCCGCCTCGGCTTCGGGCATGATCTGCACATAAAACGTCCACTTGGGGTAATCTCCTCGTTCGATCACCTCGAATAGCTCACGCGTATGATAATCCGGATCTTTACCTACAAGCTTATCCGCCTCTTCCGGATTCATCGTCTGAATACCCTGCTGGGTTTTGAAGTGAAATTTAACCCAGCATCGTTCGTTCTTAGTATTAATGAAACTGTAAGTATGGCTACCGTATCCGTTCATGTAAGGGATACCCTTGGGAATACCTCGGTCCGAAAACAGAATGGTTACCTGATGCAGGGATTCCGGTACCTGCGACCAGAAATCCCACCACATCGTATCAGAGCGCAAATTTGTTTGAGGAACGCGTTTCTGGGTGTGGATGAAATCGGGAAATTTAATGGCATCCCGGATGAAAAAAACTGGAGTATTATTACCCACCATGTCCCAGTTCCCTTCCTCCGTATAGAATTTCAGGGCAAAACCTCGCACATCACGCACCGTATCCGCGGAACCTTTTTCCCCCGCCACTGTCGAGAATCGGCCGAACATTTCGGTCTGCTTACCAACTTTTGAGAAAATCTTGGCTTTGGTGTATTTTGTAATGTCCTGGGTCACGGTGAATACACCATGCGCTCCGGCTGCCTTGGCGTGGACCACGCGTTCCGGTATCCTCTCCCGATTAAAATGGGCCAGCTTCTCCAGCAAATGATGATCTTGCATCAAAGTCGGACCCCTTGCACCGGCGGTTAGGGAATTCTGATTGTCACCAACGGGTATTCCCGCCGCTGTCGTTAAGGTTTTTGGTTTACTCATTTTTTAATTCCTTTCATTTTTTATGATGATTTACAAAGTTTATTAACGGTTGAATACATTGGATCCTAAATTATTCAAACTACACCTTTCTCTGCATATTTTGGTCTCATCAGCACCGGATGTATTGAGAAATTATAGGATCATGACGCCCTAAAATCAAATTAGTTCATTCTATCGGTATTTGACTTTTTCCTGCCCTCCCGAAATATCTTGACGAAATTCATAAATAAGTTTAGCCTATTCCATACGTTGCGTGCAAGATAATTCTCCCTTCCGAAAGGTGCCCTTGTGACCAAAAGCTTCTATATCATTGACGGCCATGCCCAGATATACGCCGCCTTTTACGCACCCATCGGCACCAACCTCTCCGCCCCCGACGGTGAGCCCACTAAGGCCACCTATATCTTTACCACTATGCTCCTTAAACTCCTCCGCGAGCGCAAACCCGATATGATCGCCCTGACCATGGACGCCCCCGGTCCCACCTTCCGCCACGAGATGTTCTCTGATTACAAGGCCCATCGTCCCCCCATGCCCGACGACCTGCCCCTCCAGATCGACCGCATTGAGGAAATCGTCACCGCCATGCGCATCCCTATTCTGCGCAAAAATGGTTTTGAAGCCGACGACCTCATCGGCACCTTAACCAAACTAGCCCATCAACAAGACATCCAGGTTTATATCTGCTCGAAAGACAAGGACCTGGAACAGCTAATCGCTGACGGTGTGGCCATGTACGATCCTAAAAAGGACCTCGTTCGTGATGTACAGGTTTTAATGGAGGACAAAGGTATCCGGCCCGATCAGGTCATCGATGTTCTAACGTTGGAAGGCGACAAGGTCGATAACATCCCCGGCGTTCCCGACGTCGGCCCCAAAACCGCTCTACAGTGGATCAGCAAGTATGGCTCTCTCGACGAACTGCTTAAAAATAAAGATCAGATCAAGGGCAAACGTGGTGATAACCTTCGCGCCGCTGCCGAGCAGCTACCCCTCACCCGTCAATTGGTCACTATCAATTGTGCTGTCCCGCTTGATATCGATCTGGATGATTTGACAGTTCAGGATTTCGATCTTGAGCAACTGGAAAATCTCTTCCGCAAACTCAATTTCACCCGGCTCCTGGATCAACTATCAACTTTCACCGCTGCTGCCGGTTCTCAACCCGACACCTTATTAGCCGAAGAGATCGCCGTCTCTACCCCTGCTAAAACTAAAAATACCCAAGCCCAATATATCCTCGTCGATACCACCCGGTCTTTTACTGACTTTCTTAAACAACTTAAGAAACAAAAAATCTTTGCCCTCGACACCGAAACCACCGGCTTGAATCCCGTTTCCTCCAAGCTCGTCGGTCTAAGTTTCGCCTGGCAGGATAATCGGGCCTGGTATCTGCCCCTTATGGCCCCCATGGGCCAGCAAAACCTCGACCGCGAAACAACCCTGCAAAAATTAAAACCTGTTTTAGTAAATCCCCAGGTTAAAAAAATCGGCCAGAACATCAAATACGATCTTATCGTCCTCCGCCGCGCCGGCATTGATCTTAAGGGTATTTCTTTTGATACCATGGTCGCTTCTTATATTCTCGACAGTTCCCGCACCAGTCACAGTCTCGACTCGCTGGCTCTGGACTATCTCGGCCATGAAACTATCAAGCTCACCGAACTGATCGGCAAGGGCAAGAATCAGATAACCTTCGATCTGGTCGATACCGCCGCCGCCGCCGACTATGCCGCTGAAGATGCCGACATAACCTGGCGACTCTTTGAATATCTCGACAATCAACTAAAAGATAAAGAACTGCGTAAACTATTCGAAGACGTCGAAATGCCTCTCCTGGAGGTACTCGCCGAGTTGGAATACCAGGGCATTGCCCTTGACGTCCCCTGCCTCAAGAAAATGAGTACTCAATTGAGTACCCGCCTGGACGAGCTCACCGCCCAGATTCACAAACACGCCGGCTGTTCTTTCAATCTCGACTCCCCCAAACAATTGTCGGAAGTGCTCTTTGATCGTCTTGGTCTGACTCCCGTTAAAAAAACCAAGACTGGCACCTCCACCGATCAGGAAGTCCTTGAGGTACTCCGCTGGCAGCACCCCATCGCCGAGGCAATGCTGGAATATCGGCAACTCAGCAAACTCAAAAACACCTACGTGGATAAGCTCCCCTCTCTGATCTATTCCGACACGCATCGCGTTCACGCCTCTTTTAATCAGACCGTAACCGCCACCGGCCGCCTCAGCAGCAGTAATCCTAATCTTCAGAATATCCCCATCCGCACCACCCTCGGCCAGGAAATCCGCCGTGCCTTCGTTCCTCAACAAAAAGACTGGGTAATCCTCGCCGCCGACTATTCCCAGATCGAACTTCGCCTCTTAGCCCATTTCAGCGGCGATGAAGCCCTCCGCCGCGCCTTCGAAGAAAACCAGGATATCCATCAATTTGTCGCCTCCCAGGTCTATGATGTCCCTTTGGATCAGGTGGACCGCACCCAGCGCAGCAAGGCCAAGGCCGTCAACTTTGGCATTATTTACGGCCAGACCGCCTATGGCCTTAGCCGCTCCATCGGCATCCCTGTCGATGAAGCACAAACTTTTATTAATGATTATTTCGCCCGCTATCCCCGCATCAAGACTTTCATGGACGATGTGATTAACACCGCCAAAAAGCAGGGGTTCGTGCGTACCGTTTGTGGACGCCGCCGCAACGTCTCGGAACTAAGCAGTAAAAACACCAACCGTCGCAAACAGGGCGAACGACTCGCCGTCAATACAGTTATCCAGGGCTCCGCCGCCGACATGATCAAGGTTGCTATGATCAATATCTACCGGCGCATCGTCCGCGAAAAAATCCAGATGAAAATGATCCTCCAGATCCACGACGAGCTCGTCTTCGAACTGCCCTCCTCCCAGGCTCCTGATTACAGCCAAATTATCCAACACGAAATGGCCCACGCCCTGGAATTAAACGTCCCCCTCACCGTCGATCTCAACTGGGGCCCTAACTGGCTCGCCTGCAAATAAATTGCCTGCTGGCCTGCCCCGTTCCACACCATAATCTAAATTGTATCAGATATATCAAATGTAACGGTTAGATGGTCTGATAAATATGTTAAACTCAGGTTTTCTTGGTAACATTTCTTTGCTCACCCTAAACCCGTATTTTATATTGTCCGATGACAGAATATATGGAATGTTTATGCGCATTAACATACCTGTATTCCGGCCGTCCTGACTGTGCTTGTCGCACATCTATTTATAGGACGTCTTGCCATTCTATGAATTGTTTTAATCCGAAGTATTTTTCAGTAGGGTATCCCATTTAAAAAGGAAAGGATGAAAAGAAAATGAAGAAAAAGCATTTGTACCTACTGTGTTCCGTCGCTCTTATTGGACTTTGCACAATCGGCGGTTGTAACCAAAAGACAGTCCGCACCTATGAAGGCCCGGCCCAACCCCTGGAACAGGTCTCTCTCTTGTTGACGGACAAGCACACCTGTCCGCTCTACGCCATTGATAGCGAATTCAATTGTCAGGGTGACCTGCCCGGTCTTGAGTATCATCTTCTTCCCGGCAGCCATACCATTGAATTCGTCTATCAGACTCCCGGCAAAGTAGATAATACCTGGGAAGTAAAGAAAGACTCTGTTGTTTACAACTTTGAGCCCGGCCATGTCTATTCAATCCGGAAAGCTGAAATTAAGGCTGAAAACGCCCGGGAATATAAAAACATAGGCTGGGCCCCTCATGTTGAGGACATGGGCACCACCTTTGGCTATGCCCAAGCTAATCCTGGTTATTACAAAACTTCGACTGATTGGAAAAAGTTCCGCAAGGAAAACGGCCTGACCCGCAGGTTCCTGGGGGTTTTCACTATTGCCGCCGATCCTTCCGAAGAACAAACTCAAAGCTACTAATAACTCACGACCAACTATCATTGTATAAAGAAGAAGCTCGTTTATGCAGGGCATAAACGAGCTTCTTTATTCTTTACTCAGGTGTCATCCGCGCCCGAGACGATTCCACAATATTATCTTCTAAGAACCTCTAATAAAACTTGGGCATTTCTGTAAAAACTTATCCACAACTTCAACCCAAAAGCAAGCCTAATAATATTACTATCAATTCTAAAATAGATCACCAATCGGGTTAAGTTATAAATTCAAATCTTCATCTGGCGGCCTCTTATCTTCCAGATCATCTATTTCGAATCCGTCCAGCCCTTCTATGTCTTCCATGCCTTCAATCTCCTGGATACTTTCTATGCTCTCTATCTTCCCGATGGATTCTTCCGCTTTGGGCAGAGCCTCGGCCAACACCGGTTCTCCCCCGATATAGTCATAGTACGAACGATACGCCTTCTCAAAGTAGCCGCCCTTCCTCGGTCGAACTGCGTTCAAAACTACTCCCAGGATGCGTGCTTTGCTTTGCTTGAGCTCATATACCATACGCTGGCCCATACCGCGCGAAGTTTGTTCCGCATGGATCACAATCACCGTTCCATCTACCAGCCCCGCCAGAATGTTGGCATCTGTAACCAGCAGCGACGGTGGACCGTCGAGCAGAATATAATGATAAAATTGTTTCTGGTTCTCCAGAAATTCTTGCATCCGCTCACTGTTGAGCAAATCTGCCGGATTCGGGGGCACCGGACCACAGTCCATCAAATCCAGCCCTTCGACTCCGCTCGGACGAATCGCATCTGCTACCGTTGCCTGCCCGATCAAAACGTTGCTCAATCCACGCCCGGCTCCGTCTTCCGGAAATAAGTGATTTAAGGCCGGCCGCCGAAAATTAGAATCCACCAACAATACTCTCTTACCCTCAGCCGCAATTGTAATGGCCAGATTAATTGCTGTGGTTGTTTTACCGCAACCGGCTGAACTGCTGGTTACCAAAATCGTTTTCAGCTCACCCGTGGGAGCACTAAAAAACAAATTGGTCCTTACTTTGCGGTAAAATTCACTCATCAGGGCGTGAGGATGTATCATTGCCACTTTCTCAACACATATCTCTTCTTCATCCTCTTCTTCATAAAGAGGTATCATACCCAACATTGCTATATCCAGATTTCGCATCACATCCCGGGGCGTCTTTAACGTATCATCCAGAAACTCCAGCAAAAATGCAATTCCTATCGAAACGATCAGCCCCATCATAATTCCGCCCGGTAAAAATATCCCTAACTTCGGAAAACTAATCTCTAACGGCTCTACCGCCTTATTCGCTATCTCCACGGTTACACGTTCCGGATCGCTGATCTTGACGTTTACTGCCCCAATTTCTCGCTCCAATTCCTGTAGTTGCGCGTTCAGCTTGTTAATTTCATCTCGGGTATTCTGATAACTAATCAGTTTCTGATCCAAATCCCGTTGCTGATTGGATATGCTGTCATATTGTTGGCTTACCGTGCGCAATTGCACCTGCAGACCTTGTATTTGGTTCTCGACCATCCTCAGTTCCTGAGTCCCAAATTGCTGTTGGAGCATTCGCTCCCGGTTATCCATCTGTTCCTGGCTGATATTGATGATGTTCTGAATATCTTTTACCTGGCGATGATCCGCCCCGAGACGCTGGATCAGCATATCCCGCTGTTGGTTCAAATTGGCTATCTGACTGCGGTAACCCATTACCATCGGATCCCGTTCAATCGCCATACGCACAGTAGAAGAATAGCCCGCCGAATTACGCTCCTGCTGTAATTGAGCAGCATATATCTGTAATTGCTGCATCTGACTCTGCAATCGCAATTGTTCTTCATGCAGAAGGCTTAATTCCTGCATCACCACTGTGCGGCCTTCACCACCCTGCCAGCCCGGCACTCCCGCATTCCGTTCCAAATCCTGCAGCGAACCTTGTAATTGCCTTAATGAAGCTTCCACATCCCTTCTCTGTTTGGTCAGGGCTTCCATAGAATCTCGCAGACTCTTGGTAGCCATATCGGTCATCTCTGTGTAAAATGACGTCAGAGCCTCATCCACAATAATCTGGGCCTCCTTGGGATCCGAAGCGCTCATCTGCACAATAATTAAATTTGTATCACGACGGGGCGCCGCCGAAAAACTGGATTTCATGGAATCCAATCGTATTTCGGGATCGTTTCTCTTGCGAAACCATCCTAACTGTTGAATCTTGCTGCGCTGCAGTAACTGACTCAGAAATGACTCACTGTTCATTTGTTCAGACGCACTGGCCGTTTCCATCGCGATCACATCTTGACGGGGAACACTGCTCCGAACACCATACAAACCCGCCTGACTAGGCATCTTGCAGCGGATAAAACCAACCGATGTATAAGTCGGACTGGTCTGCTTAAGCACATACCACAATACTACTGCCAGAACGGTACTGATACTGGTGATTATTATGATCATCCACATCCGACGCCGCAGGATTCCCAACACGTCTTTGAATGTAAGTGACATCTGGGTTCGGGGCGCCGTTGCACCCGCCCCTCCCCCGCGGATCGGCAGACTCTGCATTCCTTTGGATATGGATAGCTGCGTACTCATAACTATTCCCTCACTTATTTATAATAAATATATATTTCTCATCAATCCCTTATTATTAAACGGCATGCTCCTGCAATGGTCTCTTGTCATTTCTCACTGCCGCTCAGTTCTTGCACATACTTCTCGATACGCTCCCGCCAACTGATCTCCTGAGGATCTTGACTGTTACGTAATTGCTCCAGAACCCGGCCCAGACGTTCCTGGGCATCGGTAATCCGTCCCTGGCCCTTCAGGGCCTGAGCCAGATGATATTCATACTCCGGCAACACCCGGCTTTCCGTACGCTGTGCCGCCTGGATCGCCCGCAGCTCAATTAGCTCTGCCTGCTTATAATCGCCCGTACGCAGCAATGCCATTGCATACGTATCCATAACACTGGGGCTGTTACGTTGTATCTCGTATGCCTTTTTAGCATACTCCACCGCTTCCTGATCGTGCCCTCCCATTTCCATCAAAGCATAAGCCAGATTATTAAGCATACTGCCGTTTTGAGGTTCTTTTTGCACCAGTTGCCGATACAATTCAATCGCCTCATGCCAGCGCGAATGGGTAAGATAGGTTATGCACAATTGTTTTTCGATCGAGGTTACGAGCTTTTGTGTCTTTGGATCACCCGTTCCCCCTGATAAGGCCGCCTGCCGGGCTGCTTTGAACTCCGAGATCTCCTGGCTAACGTCTCCCTTGTCCCGGTATATCCCCGCCAATACCAAGTGCATCGCGGTCCAGTTAGGCCGTTGCTGAAGTTTATTCTTCCCCCAGGCAATAATACTGTCGGGACGTCCTACCCGTTTTACATTTAATAAAACCTTATCACTCAGCTCCGGCTTATCCGCCACCACATTCAATATATTCTCAAATAAATTCAGAGCCTCCTGCTCCCGGTTTAGACGGTAAACAGCTTCGGCTTTTATTAACATGATATCTACATCATTAGGCCACTGCTGGAGCCCTTGATCCGCCAACTGCACAATCTCTTGATACTGTCCCCTTTGTAGCATCACCCCTAACAGACCGTCCAATACCATCTTTTGATCCTGCCCTGTCTCTTGACTGACCTTAAAACCGTCAACCATCAAACGCAGAGCCTTATCATACTGACGAGAAGCCCGTGAAGCCTGATTACGGCTTGCATATAGTCTTCCTAATTGTAACGCCGCTTGCCCCCCTTCCACGTAAAAACGTACAACCTTCGGATAAGCCTTAATCGTATCATCGTAAAATCGCTCTAAGTCTTCCCATCTGCCGCGAGACTTTAACATTTTTATCAACATATCCCGGGCCGCCTGATAGCCGGGATCCACTTGCACTGCCGCCTGTAATTCACTTATTGCATCGTTATAAAATCCCAAACGCCAATAGGCCTGGGATAGTTCCAGACGACCTAAATTACTACCACTAGCTTCCAAGCTGCGCAATTGTTTTAAGGAATCCAAAGCTGCCTGAAACTTGCCGTCGTAATATTGGGCCTGACCTTTGAGCAGCCACGCTGCTCTGTTCCTGGGTTGTTCCGCCAGCACTTTGTCGGCATACGCAACCGTCTCCGCGTAGTTGGTATTCTGCAAAGCCACCTGCGCCCCCTTCAGGCTTGTCACAAGGGAGGACGAATACTTCTTTTCCATTTCCTGCAGCAATTCGGTTGCTTTATCATCTAATCCCAGCCCCAGATAGGTATCAATCTGGCGACCGATAAGATACTCGCTGTCTTCCTTCTGACGTAATTGCTTAAATAAATCCAGCGCGGATTCATACTCTTTCATCTGAAAATAAAGCTCCCCCAGCATGAGCTTGGCGTCTGTGACGTCCGGGTATTCTTTTACAACCTCTGACAATAACGACGCCGCCTCTTTATTGCGGCCTACTCCGACATATAAATTACCTAGTTTGACCATCGCCTCACGTCTGACATCACCCGTCTGCTTGGCAATCATATCCTGCAGCATCTTTTCATCCTGATTGCCCTGCCCCATATTACGCAGGAAGCTGCCATAGGCCGCCGTCAAATCAACTGAATTGGGATTCCTTTTCAGCCCTTCTTGATAAATCTTGGCTGCCTCTGTCTGAAAATACTGCTTGTCCTCCTCGTCGGTGGAAATCTCCCACATAGTATAATAGGCGTTTGCCAGCATCCGCCAGTTATCCGTATTCGCAGGATTACCCCTCAACAGAAGTTGGCATTTCTGAACAATATTTTTATAAATCTCCACCACTGCTTTCACAATATTTTCCTGGGCTTCCTTCGACAACCGCGGATTACGCAACTGTTGCCCCAAAAGCACCAGCTCTTGCGACTCGTAGGTAACCTCCAACTGTGTCGCGGTCGGATCACCAGGCGCCACCGCCAATATCCGCTTGACTGGTAAGAGTAAAGCATTGATACTTTTCATATCGATATTATTCAGACCGATTGCCGAATTTACTCTGTGTATCATAAGGGCTAACTCACGGTTAGCCTCCACGTTATACATATCCTGGGACACCGCCAATTGAACTTCTTTAAATGCATCCTTTTGCCGCTGCAAACTATTATATACTTGGGCCAGACCCAGATGCCCCTCTACCGAAATCGGCTTTTGTTCCAGAAATTTTTCCAGGTTGGCCGCTGCTCCGTCCCAGTCCCCTTGCGCCGCCTGCCAGCGGGATTTGCAATACAAACCCTCCAGGGAATTTAACTCACTTATCTCGCTCACTAACTTATTCGCACCCGGCCAGTCTTTCAGCGACAAGGCACAATTAAATTGCCCGAGCATCGCTTGCATATCATCTTTTTTAATCTGGCCGGCTTCTTTATAATATTGTTGCGCCTGCGTCCAGTTACTCCGGGCCTTCTCTTGGTTACCCCGCAGCTGATCCTCCAACCCATTTGAATCATAGTATTTACCCAATCCCAATGCCCGCGCATAGGGATCCTTACGTTGCTTTAATACTTCTATAGTAATTTCATTCATCCGTTCCGGTTTAATTTCATCTGGGTTCGGCTCCTGCAATACCAGTTGCATCCGCTTAAAATCCAAATCATCCGGAACCGCCACCACCGCCGCTGCCACGATCTCCCGAGCCGTATCATAATGAGAAGCATCCTTGCTGGCCTGGCTCACATGATAATTAAAGAGCACACTTACCAGCTCCTTATCTCCGGGATTTTCTTTGACTATTGACGTCAAAGCCTTGATTCGCTCATTTTCATCTTCCAGTGACTCTGCCTTCAGAATCCGCATCTCCTTGCTGTCCTCACCTTTTAATTCCCCCACCACTTTACGAGCCTCTTCCAGCCTGCCAAGAGATAAAAGAGCTCTCAGCTCTACCTGTAAAATGCGTTGCTGGAATGGATAGTCTTCCCCATATCTTTCTTTGTAGGAATTCACTAATTCCAATACATTCAGTTGAGGCATACGACCGGGAATCTTCCCTAACGTTTCAATATAGTCAACATAGTCCTGAGCAGGACGCGCCCCACCCTTAAACGCCTCGACCGCAAAACTTACCGCCAGATTCTGATATTCCGTATCCTTCAACGCCTCAAAAAGCTTCCATTTCAACTTGCGAACCTGCACACCTTGGTTACGTCTAAGTTCAATCTGCTGATTGGCATCGTAAAGCAATTTGAGACCTTCTTCTTGACGACCTTCAGACAAAGCTATCGTACCTTCCGGTATCTTTACCAATACACTGTCCTCACCCACTGCCTCCCGCAATTCCTTAAGCCGAAAATAGGCTTCTTCCAAATACTTCTTCCTTTTACTTTCGTCTTTCTCCTCTTCCCGCAACATTACGCATACGTCTATTAACGAGGGGATTAAATCACCAAACCGCGTGTTGCTTACTACAACTCGCTTGGGGCCAGCCATATCCATAGCCGTAGGTTTATACAAAGCCTCCCGGAGTAAATTATAAGCCTCGATCAAATCACCTTGTTTATTATCCAAATAACTGGACCTTATCATTAGCATTTGTGCCAGTGATGCATACCAGCTTGCCTCCTCATTATTCTTGGCAATGGCTTTCCGGTATAAATCGATCACTTTATCTATATCGCTGACTTCCTTCAAACCCCTCAGCATAACCTGAGACTTCAATATATAAAAGGTTCCATCATTGCTAAAACGACCAATACAATTATCAAGATCCGCCAATAGTTGCTTCTGATACGTCTCGGCTTCTGTACGCAGGGTTTCCTTCTTGGCCTGATCTTGTTCGCTTTGTACCAGGCGATACTTATTTTCCAGCATCACTTGCTTAAAGGCTATAAATGCATAGTAAGCTTCTACGCTGTCAGGATTCTTATTTATAGCTTGCTGCAGATAGTACTCCGCCTTCTGGTAATACTGATCTGCCTCGGCCTCCTGCTCAGCCTCGGCCTCCTGCTCAGACCGGCTTCCATCCCATGCCGTCAGATCTGCCAGCAGCCTATACGTCTGTATATTCTTGTCATCCAAATTCAAAGCCTTTTGCAGAAGCTCATCCGTATTTGCTCGTACAGCTTTGGGATCTTCGGTAGTCTCACGGACCAACATATATACCAACGCATGAGCCTTTATGTTATAACCATGGGGATCATCCGGTTTCAACTGAATCAACGCATCTGCCTGTTTCTCAACATCCGCCCACAAATTTACATCTCGGTTGTAACGCGCCAGTTCGTAATAAAAATCAGCAATCTCACGCTTCGCCTCATAATTAGACGCATCCAGATCAACTATCCTGTTCAATGCGCCTATCATGCTACGATAATCCTTCCGCTGTCTTTGCAGCTCGGCAATGGCTTTTACTATCTCAATACGAAGTGCCTTATTGCCCTGCGCATATCGAAAGGCCTTGTTGAATTTCGCCACGGCTTCCGCTATTTTTTTGTCGGAACTCTCTTTGCATAGCTCCATAAACTTCTCGTAACGCTCCGCCGGATCGGACACATTGCTTACTTGCTCCCGGTTGGCTTCCCTCATCTCCTGGGCCACAGCTAAAAGTCTATTACCTTCCTCAAGCAGCTTTTGCGAATCTCGGCCCACCAGCGCATGCATAAAGCCAGGCATGATCCCGGTCCACCGATAGGATGCCACATACCACATCACCAACAAAATCGGGATACCGATCAGCAAAAGGATGGTAACGAGTTTCTTATTGAGGCGTTTCTTCTTCCTGGCCATATCTTTTATTCTCCTGGGTCAACTACCAATATTTCTTATCCTGTTATTTTTACTTTTATTCTTCCGGCGGCCACTTAGGCCAATGTTCTTCCACCAAAACCGGCACCAACTTCTCGGACAGCCTTTCGGCCGCCTGCGTCGCCTCTTCCAGCGAAATATCTTCCCCCCGGCCAAAGGCCAACTCCACTTTACTGAAAAAAGCGTATTTGTTAAATAAATTGTTCAAACGCATACGCAGACCGTTGCGACTGTTTTCATAACTGCCGTTGGCCCGGAAAAAATATATCACTTTTAACTCATGGTTTTGGGACAAGCCGGGCTCCTCAATGGTTAATATTGTCAGAGGAATATCTACCTCCTTGCCCTGCTTCTCTCTGATACGAATGCTGCTCTCCTCACGTTTCGTAATCATATTCCCCGAACCTACGTAACACACCTCCGGCACATGCGGCACCTGACCCGGATCACCAGTATAATAGGTAATGAACAAATCCATTTTTCGGACCGGATCACTCGCGTCCCGGCTCGGATCTTCCAATTTCCACGTCAGGTAATCTTCGGTTCCCAGCTCATCGATAATATCTGGATTTTTTATCTCTTGCTTCTCCAAAACTTTATAGGGCAACAACTTTTGCTCATCCAGATCCGCCAGCAATTTCTGTAAGGGCAAAGGCTCCTTGATGAAATTAATTCCCAGCCAGCGGGCGCTTACCTGCAATACCAGCCCGCAGAGAATCAAAAAAACACTGCAAATTATAAACGCCCTGTCGCGCAGCAAACCTTTCCAGGGCCGAAATATATACTCTTCCCACATAAAAATATCTACTCCCTC
>Ga0272441_10005287_pt1 | contig 22607 bp, 24 predicted proteins | sample SSMProp6N_FD_193582 | JGI IMG/M metagenome (GOLD analysis project Ga0272441, IMG submission 193582) | Marine sediment archaeal communities from Little Sippewissett salt marsh, Falmouth, MA, United States - SSM-Prop-6N | ecosystem: Environmental > Aquatic > Marine > Wetlands > Sediment ... | reverse complement strand
AACATGGTTCTCCTTTTTCCTGTTCGTGCTTGTCGTTGCCCCTTCTGTGCCGTTCCTAGTTGGGGTGCCACTTGATGCTTGCGCCGAGGAGCATTCCCAGCGTCGCGATCAACATCAGCGTGTACAGTGCTTTGCTTCGGAACAACTTCCCGAGCACCCTATTCGTCCGTTCTCCAGCCTGTTTGTTGTACCCTCCCCACTTCATCGTTTCTCCTCCTTACTTGTGTTGGTCGATTCCCGTTTCGGTCTAGTTGGGGTGCCACTTGATGCTTGCGCCAAGGAGCATTCCCAGCGTCGCAATCAACATCAGCGTGTACAGCGCCTTGCTTCGGAACAACTTCCCGAGCACCCTATTCGTCCGTTCTCCAGCCTGTTTGTTGTATCCTCCCCACTTCATGATGACCTCCCAGCCTTTTTCAAGATTCTATGATATGTTACGTCACACGTTTACTGAGTATACGATAAATTGACGCAAAGTAAACGACAGCACACGGCGTCTTTCTTCAAGCACCGCTGGGCTGTCGATCCCAGAGTTCTTCTGTTTTGTCTTCCGCCTTATCCACACTCCGAGCACAGCTCACAGCCAGCACAACCCGATCGAGATTACTTCTTCACTCGTGCCTTCTTGGCAACGATCTCCTTCAGGTTCTTGCCTGCCTTGAATGCAGGAACGGTTTTCGCGGGTACCGAAATTCGCTTCTGTGTCTGCGGATTGATGCGCTTCGATGCCTTCCGCGTGCGTGCCTCGAACTTCCCGAACCCGGTGAGGAGAACGTCATCTCTCTTGGCAAGCGCTTGGGAGACAAGCTCGATGAATGCATCGACGGCCAACCTTGACTGCTTTCTCGTTAATCCCGAATGAGCCGAAAGCTTGTTCACGAATTCCCCTTTATTCAATGTGTCACCCCCCTTCTTCTAGATAAGTTTGAGCATTATAGGGGCGACAGATTGAGCTTGTCAAGTGATGAAGGGCATTACAGTGTGCCGCCGTTCAACAACCGTCAAACCGCTCCTGATGAGCGTAGTTGCGATCCCCACGAAGATCGAACGGGTTTGACTTCCCAGCGCCTCCAAGGTAAAGTTATTCCCCGCAACCACAAGGAGAGGTGCAAGCGTTGAGAGACTACGAAATTGTTTACGTTCTCAAGTCCGATCTTTCGGAAGAGGATCGAACCACCAAGATTGCGCGGATCCACGCGTTGATCACGGACAACGGCGGAGAAATCGGGAAGACCGACGAGTGGGGAAAACGCGTACTTGCCTACGAAATTAAGCACAACAAAGAAGGGTATTACGGCCTCGCCGAGTTTCGCTTGGAGCCATCGGCCGTTGAGCAGATCAAGGATCGCCTCAACATCGACGAACAGATCCTTCGATATCAGATCGTCGCCCCTTAGAGCAAGCGAGGAAACGTGTCTGCCAGTCTCAACAAAGTTTTCCTAATCGGGAATTTGACCGCCGACCCGGAGTTGCAGTACACGTCGGGAGGAACGGCCCGTACCCGATTCAGTGTCGCCATCAACCGCCAGTACAAGGACCGCGAGGGTCAGCTGAAGGAAGACGTGACGTTTGTGCCGATCATTGCTTGGGGATCACAAGCCGAAAACTGTGCTAACTACCTGAGCAAAGGGCGATCCGTGGCGATAGAAGGTCGCTTGCGAATCTATAAGTTTGAAACGGATGAAGGCGACAAGCGCTCCATCACGGAAGTGGTTGCCCAGAATGTGCAATTCCTCGGTGGCGCTCAACGTGAACGAGTTGAACCGGGAACCGTCAAGAAGACGGAAAAATCGGTCACCCCCGAGGATGAGGAGGTTCCTTTCTAGACCATGTACTACCGACGAAGGCGCGTATGCCGCGTATGTGAGCGGAAACAGGAATTGAACTATAAGAAGCCTGAGGAGCTGAAGCAGTACATGAACCGCTTGGGGAAGATCCTCCCCCGTCGAGCGACGCGGTTGTGTGCGAAGCATCAGCGCCAACTGGCACGAGAGGTCAACCGTGCACGGATGTTGGCGTTGCTGCCGTACGTCGGTGTTGCATCTGCCGTTCCGAAGAAGAAGCGCTCGCGACGAAGATAGCCAAGCACGCGTCGCATGACGTGCGCTGTCTGATTCGTTTGATCCTCACCCCGCTCGAGCATGAGTGGGGTGTCCTTTTTCCCTCAAGGATGATTCGATGGAACAGGCTGTCGGTGCCGTCCTCACACACGGATGTATGGGTCCAACGGCCGAGGAGCAGTTTGTTGAGCGGGTTAGGCTGAGAAACCTATCCCATCACATCAAAGCACTGCGTGAAGCCGGCGCCGCACCTGTGACTGTCGCGACGGATGCAGATGCCTCTCTCTGCAAAGAGCTTGCGCACCCGCCGGATCAGTGGATCACAACCCCCCACACCGGGTTCCACTTCGGTGAGACGCTGAAGAAGGTGATTTCGTCTCGGTCTCTGCAGGGTTGCGTGTACATCGGAAGCGGTTCCGGTGTGCTTCTTCGTCGTGCTGACTACGAAGTATTGGTCACATGGGCGAGGCACCCGTCAGCCCGTATGCTTGTGAACAATCTCTACTCGACCGACTTCGCGTCGTTTGCTCAAGCACAGACCCTCCTTCCCCTCGAACTTCCGCAGATCGACAACACCCTCGGGGTGATGCTGACGGACCAAGGTATGCCGTGCCGGACGCTTCCAAGAAACCTGAGGACCCAATACGACATCGATACGCCAACGGATGTTCTTCTGCTGAAGGCGACCGGACGCCTGATCGAAGAAGAACCGCTGCCTTTCGAGGAGCAAGCCGTCGTGTCGTCTGCCAATGCCGTTATGGATACGTTGACCGATCGTTCCGGCCGACTGTGGATCTACGGTCGCGTAAATCCGGCAACATGGGCATGGTTTCAAGACAGAACGGCCTGCCAAACGGCCGGAGTCATTGAGGGGCGCGGCCTGAGGAGTTATCAGGGATTCGCCTCGGATGCCGAGATCGGCCGGGTCTGCCGATCAATGTTCGAGCAAGCCGGATGGGATGCCTTCTTCACTTCGCTTGCCAAGCATGCCTCCGCGGCAATTCTCGACACCCGTCCCCTGTTGACAACGAACTCAGACATGCCTTCCACCGCCGATCGATTCCGAAGCGACCTTCTCCGGATCGCTCGGATTGAGAACCCTACATGGAAGTCATTCACCCAAGCTGCCCAAAGGGCTTCCCTTCCTGTACTTCTTGGGGGACACAATCTGATCAGCGGCGGGCTGTACGCCGTCGGCCGCTCTTGCTGGAAACGCCGAAACCTGGAACGTAGACTCTGCACCAAGACGACGTTGGAGAAGAAGGAGTAGTCATGCATGTTCACCCCGATCTTCGCACACTGGCCGATGTTGATCCGCTGACAGCAGAGCTGATCGAAACTGAAGAGCGCAGACAGCGGGAGAAGATCATTCTGATCCCCTCCGAGAGCTTCACCCCCCCCGCTGTCCGCGAAGCCCTCGGTTCAGCGTTCACCAGCATCTACGCCGAAGGCTATCCCCGACGTGCCATGCGCCGGGCGTCAGAGGACGAACTATCCAACATCGATGCGCAACTCGCTTCAAATCGGCGATACGCCGACTGGCGCTTCTACAAGGGCACCGATCTAGCCAATCTCGTGGAGTCCGTTGCCGGACGACGTGCTGCCGAGTGTTTTGCAACACCGGAGATCTCAGCGGACCAGATTTTCGCGAACGTTCAGCCGATCTCCGGAGCGGCGGCAAATCTGGCCGTGTACGAAGCATTCGTTCGCCCGGGAGACACGGTGATGGGGTTAGATCTGACCGAAGGCGGCCACCTGACGCACGGATCGGAATTCAACATCACCGGCAAGCGCTACAAGATCGTGTCGTACGCCAGCGACCCATCCACCGGAAAGCTGGACTATACCAAGATCCGCGAGATGGCCCGTGAGTTTCGCCCTAAGATGATCATCGCCGGATTCACGTCCTTCCCATGGCAGCCGGATTGGGCACAGTTCCGTGCCATTGCCGACGAGGTCGGGGCGATCCTCCTTGCGGATGTCGCCCACGTTGCCGGGATGATCATCGGAGGCGTCTACCCCAATCCGATCGGGTATGCGGACGCGATCACATTCACCACGCACAAGACGCTTTGCGGAGGGCGCGGCGCGGTGATTCTGTCCACGGATCCCGCAATCGCATCGCAGATCGACTCATCGGTGTTCCCGGGGCAGCAGGGCGGACCTCACGTCAACAAGTTCGCCGCACACGCTGTGGCGTTCAAGATCGCTCAATCCGAGGAGTTCCGCCAGCTCCAGCACCGCATCGTTGAGAATGCCTCAGCGTTGGCTTCGGCGCTTGTCGATCACGGATTGACCCTTGCCTACGGAGGGACCGACACACACCTTCTCCTTGTCGATCTCCGGCCGCTCACAACCGACACGGGATTCCCAGTGATGGGGGAAATCGCTTCCCGCGTTCTTGATCTGGTCGGAATCGTCTGCAACAAGAACACCATTCCCGGAGACCGGAGCGCCGGGGACGCCCGCGGAATTCGTCTGGGAACCCCGTGGGCAACCCAGCGGGGAATGGGTCCCGACGAGATGAAGGAACTGGCGGGGATCATCGCCACCGTGCTCAAGAACGTTCACCCGTTTGAGTACACCGGGCTCAACAGCTCTCTATCGCGTGGGAAACTTCCGCTTGCCGTTCTCGAGGAGGCTCGTGAGGCGGTCCGCTCTCTGATCGCCCGCGTCGACGAGGACACCTCTCGGAGATCGCCGAGAGCTTTGTCGTCCGAATTTGCTCAGGATGTGGGAATCCTTCGCGTCCATCACGGACGTGCCTTGTCGCTGTTGAACGAGGCGTCGACCCAAGACATCGAGCAGCTTAAGCTCGGTGAGACGACGCGGTCTCTGTTCTTCGATGAGAAGGCCGAACTGATCGACGAGGTCACCGTTGGACGCTTGGGCAGTCAGGACTTCCTGCTCCTGACACACCGAAACCGGGTTGACCGGCTCAAGTCTTGGTTGTGCGGATTAGCCGATGGTTATGTTCTGTTCGATCCGCATGACGTCTTCCGCAAGGTTCAGGGACCGGCCATCATCGACCGGATCCGCGCCGAAGATGTACCAGAGCCGTACAGATCATGGCTGACCCTGTCTCTTCCCGATGCGAGAGCCAGTCAACCGATTGCTGCGTTGTACGAACAGACCCCGCAGTCGTTCGAGGTGACGAAACCCTATTTCGTCGGACAGCACGGGTTGGACCTGCCGACCACGGACGCCATGAGACGTTCTTTCGTTTGGGAACCGAAGGAGCAGCCCCTCAGACGCACTCCTCTCTACGATGCGCATGTTGACGCCGGAGCACGGATTGTTCCGTTCGCCGGGTGGGAGATGCCTGTTTGGTATCAATCCGCTCTCGCCGAGCACCGCGCCATACGGGAACACGCCGGGCTGTTCGATCTCGGCCATATGGGAGTGTTTTCGGTCAGTGGGGTTTCGGCGGCTGCCTTTCTCAACTCGGTCACATCCAATTACGCGGACTGGCTTCGTCCGGGAGAATCTCAGTACGCCTATCTGTTCGCTCCGGACGGATCCGTACTGGACGATGTGTTCATCTACCGCCGGTCGACAGACCGGTTCTTGGTTGTGGTCAATGCAGCCAATGAAGACAAAGACTGGGAATGGCTGACCGGAGTCAATAAGGGCCGCTACCTGATCGATGAGCAGTTCCCGTCCCGACGTCCATCGGGGCCCGTGACCCTGCAGAACCTGAAGCAGGACCGCGGTGTCATGGATATCGCGCTCCAAGGTCCCAACAGCCAGCGGATCCTTGAGACGCTCCTGAACGATACCCAGAAGGCGGTGCTCAGATCCCTTCGACGAACGGAGTTCTGTGAACTCGATGTCGAACGGCGACAGCTTCTGATCGCGAGAACCGGCTACACCGGTGAGGAGATCGGATACGAGATCTATGTCTCCGGAGCCGATGCGGTCTGGTTGTGGAAGCGGCTGCTTGAAGTCGGTTCCCCGCTGGGGCTTGCCGCGTGCGGGCTGGCATCGCGCGATTCAACGCGAACGGAAGCCGGGCTCCCGTTGTACGGACATGAGCTTGCGGGGGGGGATGGGATCAACCCGTTCGAGGCGGGATTTGCATCGTACGTCAAGTTGCACAAGCCGTTCTTCGTCGGACGAGATACCTGCGTGTCGGCGTTCCGTCACCTGTCCCGCCGGATCATCCGCTTCGAATCGTTGAGTAAGGCAAGCCGGCCGATTCAAGCAGGAGCGGCGATGATCGATGCAAACGGGGCGTATGTCGGACGCGTGACGAGCTGCGTGGTGCTTGATCGATCGCAGATCGGTCTTGCACTGGTCGACGGAAAGCCGACCGCTCTCGATCCGGATACGCAGTTGATCGTTCTCAACCCTCAACGACGACAAGAAGCCATCAAGTCTTCGGCGGAGTTGGCAGCGGGAGACAGGGTGGCTATCCCCCTCCCCGTGCGCATCGTACCGAGATTCATGCAACGGTCGGGAATGGCCGATGGCAGCGGCCAGTAGGGAGGCCCGAGAGGGAAAGGCAGTATCCAACGGCGTTTTCGGCGCCGGATCGAACTTGAAGAGTTCGTCACGATACAGCAGAATGGCAAGGGAAAGGACGTAGGGACTTGGCAATCGTCGTTCTGGCGACTAAACTGAGGCCCGAGTTCTGAAAAGCACGAGGAGGTACAGCGTGAACAAGGCAGAGTTGGCGGAGAAACTCGCGGCCAAGGCTGGGCTTACGAAGAAGGGGGCGTACCAGGTCATCGATGGGATCATCGACGTGATCACGGAATCGCTCACGAAGAGCGAGGCCGTGAATCTGACCGGTTTCGGGAAGTTCGAGGTTCGCTCGCGAAAAGCCACGACCCGCATCAATCCGCAGAGTGGGAAGAAGTTCAAGGTTCCCGCAAAAGTGGTCCCGGCGTTCAAGCCCGGAAAGAACCTCAAGGAGACTGTCGCGAAGAAGGCAAAGAAGTAGCCTGGCCGCAGCAGATGTCCGGCGCCGGAAGTGCTCACCCTTCTATTAAGGAGAAGGATGAGGACTTCCGGCGCTTTCTTTGGACGACATAACTTCCTTGGTGCAAGAACCTGCGTTCAGCGGGTACAAGCGGCATCAGATCTTCTGATTAGCCCCGTAAATCGATCGACCGGAGTCAGTTTAGGCGAGGATCGCCTTCGGAAGGCGGAGCTGTCTTACTCATCCACCGGAGGTTCCTGGGAAGAACGGATTCGAGGGACTCGGCCAAATCGGCCCATGCATCGCGTTCCGCGATGATTTCGCGAAGCTTCTCCTGAAGATACTCGATAATCAGCGTGGCCTGGACATCCGCCTGTTGTTGCTCGGACTCGATCAGAGATGTTGCCTCTCCGCGGACGCGCTCTGCGGCCTCACGGATCGGAATTCCTTCTTCACGTCGAAGTTCCTCCAGCCTTCGGAGAATGATCAGAGCCTCATGCGTGAATACAAGCTTATTGTTCTCGCCTCGCGATTGGAAGCGATCGAGAACATCGCTCAGTGCGTCGATCCGTGCACGGACGGCTCGTTTCGACATTCCCAGTTCGTTTGCAAGGTCTCTCAGTGTTGCCATAACGGACAGATTATACGATACGCGCCAAGATGTGCACGTTGGGGTTGAAGGCGAATCCGCCTCCGGTACGGTGACACAAGCACCGTTCCAGAGGCGGTTTCTCACGCACAATCCGGCCTTGCCGACTCCACCTAGGGAGTGCCGCTTCCCGTTTGCACAATTCTCAGTTCAATCCGGAAGAACGACTGCGACTTGCTTGCTTCGTTCGTAATCCGCACATACGGACGCCCGAACGGCGGGCAGCAAGGCACAGACGATGGGGTATCACCACAACACGTCAGGCATGCGCACCAGCACGGCCATACCGGGCATGGTCGCTCGACGATCTCGATCGACGTTGCAGATTCCCCTGCAGTATCCGTCACGACAACAATGCGATAGAAGCCGGGAGGTATTGGATTTCCCCACTGATCGTGTCCGTTCCAAGCCATCTCGAACCCGTGGGGTTTCGGCGAAGTGAACGACGCTCCATTCAGCACGAATCCATCCAGCGTCTCCACACGCCATCCGATCACAAAAGGGGTCGGACAGCCGGCGCACGCAAAGAAGAAATCGACGGGAACCACCAACTCGAAAAGGACCTGATCACCACTCCAAAACGACGTGTAGCACTCCGGAACACCTTCCGCCGTGGCTTCGCAGCCACAGCCGCCCTGTCCCCATGCCGCTCCAGCCAACAGAGCGACTCCAATCAGAGCCCACAGAAGCGATCGCCTCATCACATTCCTCCTAAACCCCTTACTGTATGCACGGAGCCCTTCGACGATTCCGTTTCGATCCATCCCACCATTCTCGCTCGGCAAAGATGGTCCGCTATGCTAATTACACCCTGAGAGCCGATTGGTTTCGTCGACGCCGCCCGACGGTTCTGCGTTGCGCAAGCGGCGTCAAGAAGCAAACGGATCGGGTCAGCCACCCAAGAGCTCGGTCTTCTCCTCGAATCCGATTCCCAGTCGCTCCAGCTCGGAAAGAACCGGCTCATAGATCTCCGGAATCACCGGGATCTGCACCCCGCTAAGCCGGATCTCTCCCTGCAGGATCAGCCGTGTCGCGATGGCCGCCGGCAGCCCCACCGTCCGTGACATCGATGTGTCGCCTTCGGGGACACCGTAGTCGATCATGGTCGACGTCGTCTTCTCGCGGGAACCGTCGGGATACTCCGCGAGGAATTCGTGTTGCATAACCAGCATGTCCCGTTCACCGGGTGCATACGCCATCAGCTCGAGCATCCTCATCGCGAGGACATCCAGCAAGGTCGTTGCTCCCTGAGGAAGGGGCCCATCCGTCAGGAATCCCAGCCACTCGAGATCCGAGATCGGCTTGCTGTCTGCGGGGATCTGCAGATGCGCAGCGAGCGCCCCGCGAAGATCCGATGTCGTGGCTGCGCCGATGAGGCGTGCCGTCAACTGAGCAAATGTGATTCCGGCAAGATCTGTTCGTTCCGTCTCGTCCAGCAACCCCAACTCCACGATTTTCAGCAAGGTGTCGCACCATCCCGGATAGCGCAATGTCCCGCGGAACATCGTCCGGACCTCGGAGATTCCGTAGGTGTCGACATACGGCAGCGAGTCGCGGTTTGGATACACCTCAAGAGTGCCGAATCCGGCGATCTCCGCCGGCCAGTGATGCGAGAACAGCTTCGCGCCGGGAACATCGACGACCTGCCCGTCCTCGAGGAACCGCGCCGGATTCCTGCCTGCCATGACAACACCCCGCGGCGCCCAGGAGAACTTGTACCCCATCGGGTTGTCGTTGGCCTCCGGCGCCGGAAGCCCGCCGGTATTCGAGCGGAAGCTCACCAGCTTCCCGCCGCGGTCATGGATGCGATGAATCACTCTCATCGCCGACATGTGATCGATCCCCGGATCCACGCCGATCTCGTTCAACAAGACAACGCCCGCCTGCTTCGCGTCGCCGTCCAATTCCGTCATCGCGTCCTTCACATACGACGTCGTGACCATCTGCTTGGCATGCTTCACGCACAAGCCGGCCACGACGGGGTGATACACGTAGGGCAGAAGGCTCACCGCCAGATCCGCTTCACGGACAAGCGCCTCGAGCGCTTGCCGATCATCGACATCGACCGTCTTCACGTGTCCGTTCGCTGCATCGCCGACAAGTCGCTCCGCTTTGGCGATGGTGCGACTGGCTACGGTGACATCGAATTCGGGAACATCGAGCAGATACTGAACGAGGGGTTTGGCAACCAATCCGGCACCCAGGACGAGAATGCGTTTCAATTGACACCTTCCTTTGTCGATGTCGCGTGTTGTTTGAGATGCTCTTGAAGATATGTGTAAGCGGGCGCGAGACGTCCGCGGTGGCAGATCACGGCGCGCTGAAGCTCCGGCGGCAACCCGCTCTTTTCGATCGGCTCATGGAGATCGGCTCCGGCCAGCCCTGGCAGAAGTCCGGCGAGGATCCGGCTAAAGAACGAGGACGATTCTCGCGGAAGCTCCGTGGGAAGGATCTCCACCGCCATCACCACCGTCCCCTCTCCTTCCACCCCATCGACGGCCTCTCCTGTTCGCGGATCGAAGACATAGACAGGGTTGTCAGGCTCGGTTGCCCGGACGGTGGCTTCGATCGAGCCTTCGATATCACACGTGATATCCCCGATGACCTTCAATCGGAGCGCTCCCGATTCCAGGCGATCTCGAAGTTGCTCACGAGTCACCAGCCGCGGATAACGCGGCTCCCAGTAGATGCAATTCACAAGGACATCCAGCTCATCCAGGAATGCCTCAAATCGCCCGCGAAACCTCTCGGGGTGGCTGTAGTAGGTCTGCAAGTCGAACGCTTGACCGGGATCGGCCGGCATCGCCATGTGCCGCTCTTCGAACACCACCTTGCCGACTACCTTGCCGGACAGCCGAGACGATGCGTGAATCCCCGGCAATTCCTCCGGCTTGATCGGTTCGACGGGAAGGAGGTCAAGGATCTCCTGTGCTCCCTTGGAGACGTTTCCGTACCCGGCAACGCCGATCACAAGCGGAGCGATCCCCTCCGGCAATCCATTTGTCCGAATGGCGTCTCCGATGCGAGCGATGTCGGTCTTCGCATCGTCGAGATCCTTGTAGTCCAGCGCACGGCGGACTTCGGCGAACGGCGTTCGGATTCCCTGATGATCGAGCCGTTGACCCAGTGCCCAAAGCGTATCGATCATTCCCGCCAACCCCGCGAAGTTGCCGAAGAAGATCAACCGTCGTCCCTCTTCATCGACGATCCGTTCGTAGTCGATGAGCGTGCAGTTGAGATCAAGAAGCCGCTGCAACATCTCCATGTTGTATGGCTGCCCCTTGATCGTGTGCGAGAAGTAGACGTAGTTCTTGTCCGCCGCCAGGTGTTCGTTCGGAATCTCCTTGATCCCGATGATCAGCGGACAGTCATCGAGAGACTCCACCACAGGGATTCCCACCGAGCGGTACTCATCATCCGTGTAGGCACGTTTCGCCGAACTCTGAACAACGATCTCCAGTCCTTCTTCCGTTTGGAGGCGGCGTGCGTCATCCGGGGTCAGGGGAGTTCGTCGCTCCCACGCGTACATGTCTTCGAGGCGGATTCCGATCCGCGGTTTCATCCTGGCCTCCTTCAGTTGGTCAGTGACAGGAATCGGGGTCGTTGGCGCGGCGAGTATACGCCTCCGTTCACACGGTGGCAATCCGTCGCATCGGGCAACAGAAGAGCTTTCCTTGCCCGGTTAGCGACCGCCCCAGACCTCGAACGATCTCTTTCCGTCTTCGGTGAGGAATGCCCAATGGAAGAGTCTGTTCACATCCTTGTGAAAGGTCTCGCCGCAGTCCGTCAGCCATTCATTGATCAGCTCCATCAACCGATCGCAGGCCGAAGTCGCCGGGTCGCGCATCACGGCGACCATCGCCGCCTCAAGCCGATCCGCGCCATCCACAAGCGCAAGCTCTTGCTGAGTCCAATGCCGAACAGGCGGCCAGCATCCTCGCTGAAGAAAGATCAATTTCGTGACGGCCCGCACCGTTTCACCGGCAAGCAACCTGATGCCGAACTCGGAGACGTCGTCGTTCCCCTGGCGGTATCGCAGTTTTTTGATCCGTCCGATCGCTTCGAGGGCTTCCAAGTAATGAATCGTCATCCGCGAGCTGCGGACATCCTGGGGCAATTGCGCCAACTGGGTCACGACCTCGGTAAGGACACCGTCCGGATCGTGAAGGATCTCCGCATGCTGGTAAGGCCCGTGGAACAGATCATGGGCCGACGAGACGAGTGATCGAAACTCAGCGAGCGGCCGCAGATAGAACTCGTGATCCACACGGCGGGGAGGACCGTCGTCGATGACAAACACATGTTTCTCGTCGTCGGTGAGCGCGTTGTATCCCTTGTCGGTCACGATCACTTCGAAGTCGTAATCGGAGAGTTCGTCGCGGTACGGGCGGGTGGCGGATCCCACCATGTAGACCCCCACGACATCATCGCGTGACGTATAAGGCCGGATCAGCTCTCTTGCCCGTTCCACCGTCGACCTCCCTCCAGAAACAAGAACCGCCAACCGTTTCGGCCGGCGGTGTTGCTGGTGGGTGGTAGAGGACTCGAACCTCTGGCCTCATGCACGTCAAGCATGCGCTCTCCCAGCTGAGCTAACCACCCCAATCGACTTGCGATCCAAGAGGCGGCGACCGGATTCGAACCGGTGAATCAGGGATTTGCAGTCCCTTGCCTTTCCACTTGGCTACGCCGCCGTGGTGGAGTCGATTATAGACGCTCGGCCAAGACGGGTCAATCACTCCTCCACGTCTTCGCGTTGTTGTCGATCATCCGGATCCGCTTCATCGCTCCTTGCCGCTCACGATGATTGCATCAAGAAGAATGTGATAGAGTCTTTTGATATCCTTTCTGATATAAAATGATGTATACTGTGTCTGTGTGGAAATCAACTCGTCAGACCGTTCGGCTCGAGAGGGAGGTTTCGATGCTCCGACGGAAAGCGAACACCCTGCTGCTTGTTGCTCTCCTCGTTGCCGTGTGTGCTGCATCTGCGGCGTATGCCGTTCCGCTTGAAGTGGCGGTGGAGATCGCACCAACCCAAAACGATCCCACCAACGCGTCGCCGGTCGTGTTTCAAGCAACGTTCTCGAAACCGGTCATCGGATTCGGCGCAAACGATCTCCAAGTCAGCGGAACCGGCGGACCGGGAATGACAACGCTGGAATCCGACGATGACACTGTGTTCACGATCCGCATTGCACTCGCCAAAGACGGAACGCAAGACGGAACCCTCACTGTCTCCGTCCCAGCCGGCGTGTGTGCGAGCGCGTCCACCGGGGATGAGAACGGGGCTTCGATCTCCGCCGATTCCACTGTTCTCTACGACACAACCCCGCCGCCGGAGCCGGCGATCACATGGCCTCCGGAGGGTGCCGTCCTCCCGAATCCCTCGCCGACATTCTCGTGGACCTCCGTCGAAGACGAAGCCGGAGGCAGCGGAGTGAAGAACTACCGCGTGACGATCACCGGTCCACTCGATCGCAGTACCTACACGACCAACACAGTGTACACACCATCGAATCTCCTTGAAGGAAGCGGCTATGCGTGGCGCGTCTACGCCCGCGACAACGCCGGGAACAACAGCTCCTATACATGGCGTCCATTCACCATCGACACAAGCGCTCCCCTCAATCCCACGATCACGCACTCGTCGCATGCAACCCACGCGTGGACTCCCGATCCGAACGTCGTCATCGCCCTCGCGAACGCGTGGGATCGCTGGTCGTCCGTCACCGGGTTCGAAGCGGCTTGGGATCGATCACCGACGTGGACCGGGACGGGGACATCGAATCACGATGCTCTCTGGTCCGGCGATACGTTCACCGCGACCGCCGACGGGAACTGGTGGTTCCACCTCGCCACCGTGGATGCGGCAGGCCATTGGAGCGACCCCGTACATCTCGGTCCATTCGCGATCGACACAACGGTTCCGGCGGATCCATCTTTGTCGAGCCCGAGCCACACGATGAGTGTTTGGTCCAGCGATGATGCGGTCGAAATCCAAGCTTTCGGCGCTGATGACGCTTGCAGCGGCGTCGCCGGATTCGAGACCGAATGGAACCGCAACGTCGTCTGGACACCCGCGCAAACCAAGGAACACGACGAGAGGTGGACCGGTGGCATGTTCACCGGGACACCGGACGGGGACTGGTACTTCCACATCGCCACCGTAGACAACGCCGGAAACTGGAGCGGCACGACCGATTTCGGCCCATTTCGGATCGACACGGAAGCAGCGACGCATCCGATGCTGATTTCTACAAGCCACACCGTCAACACCTGGTCGAGCGATCCCATCCTCCAATTCGAGGGGTTCGCAACATCGAGCGATGCGCTGTCGGGGGTGGTCGGGTGTAACGTCGCATGGGTTTCGGACGCGACGGGCACGGTTGCCGACACCCGCTTTCTCGACGCTGATCACCCTCGAATGACCCTCAGCTCCGAGGACGGTTGCTGGCACCTGACATGCCAAACCGTTGATCGAGCAGGGAACACAACCGACATCGCCCGATTCGGCCCATACAGGATCGATGCAACGCCTCCCACAATCCTCGATGCCCCGCGTGATGTCACGGTGATGGTTCCCTACGGAGAGGAAACGGCTCCGTGTACGTGGGAAGAGGCAGCGGCAACCGATCGCCACAGCGGTCTGCACCGGCTGCTGGCAAGCCATGCTCCGGGGGACTTCTTCCCGCTCGGAACAACCCCGATCACCTACACGGCCACCGACCTGTGCGGGAATGTAGCCACGGCTGTGTTCAACGTGATCATCGCGCAGCTGCCGCCGGAGATCTCCATCCTCCCCTCCAATTCGGAAGGCGGTTTCCTTGATCGCTGCCTCGATCTGGAAGAGGGAGAAGCGCCTCCGATGGCCGGATCGCGCCCGCTAAGCGGACACTACGACACAGGCGAAACCATCACGGGCAACCTCAGCATCCATGATGCAAACGGCGCGCCGTGCACATCGACGTATGTCATCGTCACCTTGTACGCCGTGGACCTCACCACCGATCCCGAAGGCATGGAGCCGCTCGATTCCTGGAACGCTCGCTACGATCCGGAGGGGATGTGCTATCGGTTCGAGGTGGACACAACCGGGCTGACGCCGGGGATCTACGACCTTCGTCTCGGCTTCGAGGACGGCTCCACCGCGTGGGTCCGCGTGGAGGTGGCGGAAGAGGTTGAATAAGCAGCCTCGATCGTTCGTAGGAGCAACTGAGAGAAGAAGAGGAGGAGAGCCATTGTGTTCCTTCTCTTCTGTCGTCCGCCGTTGACAACAGGACTGTCCGTTCCCGCAAACCGCGCACTACGGATGCAGCAGCGCCATCAGGTAGGTGAAGTCCTTGCCGTCGTCGTCGATGACGGCGCGGCACCCCAGCTCCTGCTCCAGTCGTGCAGAGAGTTTGCTGGGATCGGTGGTGAACACGAGCCCCGGCTTCCGTCCGGTGACAAGATGGGTGAAGACAACGCCTGTGGTGCAGGCTTCGTAGGCGTTTGCCAGAATGCGGATCATCGTCTGTAGCGGGTCGTCCCCGATGGCGTAGCCGAGCACGCTGATGATGTAGCTCACGTCGAACGTTTCCGGTTCCAGCGGTTGGGTGAGGACATCGCGAAGCTCGAACGACACCTCGCTGCGTTCGGCAAGCCTCTGTTGCGCACGATCGATCATCGCCTGACTGACGTCGACTCCATGATACGAATCGAGTGGAAACGACTGGCAATCGGCATAGTCCACGAGATGCCCGAGGCCGCATCCGACGTCGAGGATCTTCCCGACCGGAGGGAGAAGCGCCGTTGCGCGAGCGAACAGCTTCTGTTGACCGCCGACGCTCCCGTACTCCAGCGCCATCATCTGTTCGTCGGCAGCATCGCCCCGGAACAACCCGGCACGGGCGTCATAGAACGCCCCGCACGACCGGACATCGGGGAACCCCCTCGGCGTGAACAGCGCCATCCGCTTCTTCCAGCGCTTGGGGACCCACCGCAACAGGCTCATCCTACTCGGGAGCCTCGCCGTCGCCCTCAGGCTCGGTATCCGATCGTTCGTCTTCGGCTTCGCTGTGCTTGACCCGTTCGAGAACTTCGTCGATCGTCCCGGTCATGTAAAACGCCTGCTCGGGGATTTCGTCGAGCTCACCGTCGATGATCATCCCGAACCCTTTGACGGTGTCTTCGAGCTTCACGTACGCCCCGGAACGGCCGGTGAAGTTCTCGGCCACAAACATCGGTTGGCTCATGAACCGCTGTACTTTGCGTGCCCGCCTGACGGTGAGTTTGTCTTCTTCCGAGAGTTCGTCCATCCCCATAATGGCGATGATGTCGCGGAGGTCCTCGTAGCGCTGCAGGATCTCCAGCGTCCTCTGCGCCACGCGGTAGTGATCGTGCGAAATGACGTGCGGGTCAAGCATCGTTGAGCTGGACGTCAGCGGATTTACCGCGGGGTAGATCCCCTTCTCCACGATCGCCCGGTCGAGCGTCACCGACGCATCGAGGTGTGAGAACACGGTTGCCGGTGCCGGGTCGGTCAGGTCATCGGCAGGAACATAGATCGCTTGCACGGACGTAATCGATCCCTTCTTGGTCGATGTGATCCGTTCCTGAAGCTCGCCCATCTCCGTTGCCAGCGTCGGCTGGTAACCGACCTCGGACGGGATCCGCCCAAGAAGCGCCGACACTTCACTGCCGGCCTGAGCAAAGCGGAAGATGTTGTCGACGAAGAACAAGACATCACGGCCTTCTTCATCGCGGAAGTACTCGGCCACCGTGACTCCGGTGAGCGCGATACGGAACCGCGCCCCGGGAGGTTCGTTCATCTGTCCGTACACCAGCGCCGTGTTCTTGAGCACGCCGGCTTCCTTCATTTCCAGGTACAGCTCATTCCCCTCGCGGGTCCGCTCTCCGACACCAGCGAACACCGAGAACCCCTGGTGCTCGTAGGCGATCGAGCGGATCAACTCCATGATCAGCACCGTCTTCCCGACACCGGCTCCTCCGAACAGCCCGATCTTTCCGCCTTTCGGGAACGGACAGATCAGGTCGATCGACTTGATCCCGGTCTCGAAGACTTCCGCCTCGACCTCCTGGTCGAGCAATCCGGGGGCGCTGCGGTGGATCGAGTACCGGAGCTTCGTCTCCGGCGCCGGCATCTGATCGATCGGTTCGCCAAGCAAGTTCAGCATCCGCCCCAACGTTTCCGGTCCCACCGGTACGGTGATCGGTTCCCTGGCGCTGTACACTTCGGTCCCTCGCGCCAGACCGTCGGTCGCATCCATCGCGATAGCGCGTACGACGTCATCTCCTAGGTGCTGGGCAACCTCGAGCACGAGGTCGGTATCCCCCTCGCGGGGAATCCTCAACGCATCATTCACGTGAGGAAGTCGCCCCTTCTCGAACCGCGCATCAATAACGGGACCTTTGATCTCGGTAATTCGTCCAACGACCTGTGTTTTCGCCATGGAATGCTCCTGATCTTTCCGGAGGATTACGCGTTACGCAGCGCTTCCGATCCTCCCACGATGTCCGCGATCTCCGTTGTGATCCCCTGCTGACGCAGCTTGTTGTAGGTTCTCGTGAGAAGCGTGATGAGATCGTCCGCGTTGTCTGTTGCGTTCTTCATCGATTGCCGCCGGATCGCTTCTTCACTGGCGCGGGTATGCAGCAGCGCTTCGAATAGCTTCCCCTGAACGTACAGGGGGAGCATCCTGTCGAGAAACTCCGGCCCCGCTGGTTCGATCAACGCCTCGACACCCCGAGGCTCCACGCTGACCGGAAGCAGTGTCTCGACCTGCAACGTCTGCTTCAGATCCGACACGAACCGCATGCTGACCACGACACAGCGTCCTATCCGTTGCTCGGAGTACAGCCGGATGAGATCCCGCGAGATCCGGCCGGCGATCTCCATGTTCGGATCGTTGTACACCCGTACGTAGGTTCCCAGCGTCTTGACGGAGCCCGATCGGTGGGCGAAGAACAGCCGCGCCTTCTCGCCGCCAATCAACAGCCGCGCCGCCGGACCCTGTTCATCGATCAGTCTCGCCGTCGCCCGGTTCAGGTCACCCGTGTAGCGTCCGCACAGACCGCTGTCGGCGTTGAGCACCAGCACCGCGGTCGGCTCGGCGCCGTTGTCGGCAACCAGCGGATGCGGTTCACGCGTCAGGTTGGGCTGCGCCATCGCCGCGGAAACCAAGTGATCGAGGGACTCAATCCACGGCTGCACCGCGTCGAGCCGCCGCTTGAACCGCGTCACCTTGGTCATGGCGATCGCATTCATCGCCTTGGTGATCTGACGGATGTTGGTGATGTTCCCGATCCGCCGGTTGATTGCGCGAACGTTTCCCGCCACGGACTACCCCCCGAACCGTTCTTTGAACTGCGCGATCGCCGTTTCCAACTGGGACCGGATCGCATCTGACAGCTTGCCTTCCCCCCGGATCGCATCGAGAATCCCCGCGTGATCGCTGCGGAGGTACCGCAGCCACTCGTCTTCGAACCGCCGCACCTCCGCCAGCTCGATGGTGGCGAGGTGGTTCTCGACGGCAACGTACAGCACCACAACCTGTTCCTCGACCGGCATTGGGTGATACTGATCCTGTTTCAGGATCTCCATCAACCGATCGCCCCGGGCAAGCTGGGCCTTGGATTCATCATCCAGGTCGGCCGAGAACTCGGCGAACGCCTCCAGCTCGCGGTACTGCGACAGCTCCAGCCGAAGTTGTCCGGCAACCTGGTTCATCGCCTTGATCTGCGCCGCGCCGCCAACGCGGGACACGGATTTCCCCACGTTGATCGCCGGCCGGAATCCCTGGTTGAACAGGTCCGGTTCCAGGTAGATCTGCCCGTCGGTGATCGAGATGACGTTGGTCGGGATGTAGGCCGATATGTCGTTGGCTTTGGTCTCGATGATCGGAAACGCGGTCAGCGAGCCGCCGCCGTGTTCGTCCGACAAACGAACCGCTCGTTCCAGCAGACGTGAGTGGGTGTAGAAGATGTCGCCGGGATACGCCTCGCGTCCGGGCGACCGCCGCAACAGAAGCGCCATCTCCCGGTACGAGACCGCATGCTTGGAGAGGTCGTCGTACACGATGAACGCATCCTTGCCCTGATACGTGAAGTGCTCCGCCATCGCACACCCGGCGTAGGGGGCGATGTACTGCATCGGCGCCGGTTCGTTCGCTTCGGCGACAACGATCACCGTGTACTCAAGCGCGCCGTGTTGCTTCAGCGTTTCCACCACCCGTGCCGTTGTCGACGCCTTCTGCGCAATCGCAACATAGACACAAACGACATTCTTGCCCTTCTGGTTGATGATCGTGTCAATGGCGATCGCCGTCTTCCCGGTGCGGCGATCCCCGATGATCAGTTCACGCTGTCCACGGCCGATCGGCGTCATCGCATCGACCGATTTCAGACCGGTCTGCAAAGGAACATTCACCGGCTGGCGCATGATCACGCCCGGCGCCTTCACATCCGCCTTGCGCCGCTGCTCCGTTTCGATCGGTCCTCGGCCGTCTTTGGGACGTCCCAACGGATCGACGATCCGCCCCAGCAGATCGTCGCCGACGACCGTCTCCAGAATCCGCCCCGTCCGGGTGACTTCGTCGCCTTCCTGGATCAGTTCGCTGGCCCCGAACAGGGCGACCCCGACGCTATCTTCCTCGAGGTTGAGCACCATTCCGAACACATCGTTGGGAAACGCCAGGATCTCGGAGGATAGTGCGTTCTGCAATCCGAAGACGCGGGCGATCCCGTCACCGACCTCCACGACCACGCCCACTTCGTCCATCGCCAGATCCTGCGAGAACCCGCGGATCTGTTCCTTCAGGATCGCACTGACTTCGTCTCGTCGCTTCGTTGACAAGGTATTCCTCCCACTCCCTAGCTCTCCAACACGGATCGCAACCGCTCGAGTTTCCCGGCAAGCGTGCCGTCGATCAGCCGTCCGCCGACCGACAGCTTCTGCCCACCGATCAACGTCTCATCAACGGTTTCCCGAACGTTCACCGGGGCATGCAGAAGCTCCGTCAGGCGCTCGACAAGCCTCCGTCGCCCGTCTTCGGAAAGCGGAGTTGCCGTGGCAACATCCACTTGGACGATCCCCGCCCGCGTCGCGACAAGCGTCCGGTACTCATCGATGATCAGGTCAAGATGATCGGTGCGCCGGTTGCGGATCATCATCCGAAGCAGCCCGTCGGTCACCGGATCCAGGTCGGGAAACGCACGCCGCAGGAACCCCATTTTTCGCTCGTCGGGGATCAGCGGATGGGCCAGGAAGATCTGGATGTCATCGAGAACTTCGCCCGCATCGCGGACCGCTTCCAACTGCTCGAGCACGCGATTGATGACGTCCGTGCTCTTCTCTGCCGCCAGATCGAATCCGGCTTCGGCGTAGCGCCGCGCGATGTCGCGGGATCCCATTACGGCGTCCCCGTCCTGAGAAGCTCTTCATTCAGCTCGGACAGCAGATCATCGAGGAACCGCTGGTGATCGTCCTGGTTGATCTCACGATCCAGAACCCGGGCCGCACCCATCACGGCGATATCCGCATACGCGTCGCGAAGCTCGGCGAGCGAGTCTTCCCGCTGCTGCTCGATCTCCTGTAGCGCATCCGCTGTCAGCCGCGCTGCTTCCTTGCGCGCCGACTGCTTTGCCTCGGCGATGATCCGTTCGCCCTCCAAGCGGGCTTCATCGATCATCTTCCGGGTCTCATCCCTTGCCGCGACAAGCGCCTGTTCTCGCTCTTGCTGAAGCTGCGCCGACTGCTCCTCGCTTCGGCGCGCCGATTCCATGTGCTCATGGATCGTCTCGCGCCGCTTGTCGAGGTAGCTCATCGCCGGTTTGAACAACAACCACCGTAGAAGCAGCAGCAAGATGGCGAAGTTAACCAGGTTAAAGACGAGCGTCCAGTTGATCGTCTTGACGATCGTCCCCCACTCGAAACTCATGCGACCTCCCCGCCTAGACGACGAACAGCAACACGATGGCGATCAGAAGCGAGTAGATCCCCGTTGTTTCCGTAATCGCCTGACCGAGAACCATCGTACTCATCAGTGCACTCCGCATCTCCGGCTGACGAGCCATTCCGTCAAGGGCATGCGATGCGGCCATTCCTTCACCGATCGCGGGGCCGATCGCTCCGATGCCCATGCACAGCCCGGCGGCCACGTACTTCGCCGCCAGAACAATGTCGGCTCCCGAGATCCCTACGGCGCTCTGGACTTCCTGCAACATGCTTCCTCCCTACCTATGATCTAGCCGACGGCGACATCAATGTACGCCACGGCAAGGATCGCGAACACGAACGCTTGAATCGCTCCGAAGAACAACCCGAACACGAGGTTGAGTCCCGAGGGGACGAGAATCGGAGCGAACTTGACCATCACAACGGTGACAAGAATCGTTCCCGCAAGGGTGTTTCCGAACAGACGAAATGCGTGCGAGAGGGGTTTGCTAATCTCCCCGACAAGGGTAATCGGCAACAGAAACGGCACCGGTTCGAGGAACCCCTTCAGGTACTTCCTGCCTCCCTTGGCTCTCACCGCCATCACCTGGGCGACGATGTACACCATCAACGCAAGACCGAACGTCACGTTCAGATCCTGCGTCGGAGAGCTCAAGTACGGAACGACCGACAACCAATTGCTGACGAGAACGTACAGAAACAACGTGGCGATAAACGGGAACATCTGCCGCGCCAGCGACTCGGAAGAGAAGTTGCCGAGAAGCTGTCCTTCGATGAATCCGATGATGCCATCGAGCATCGCCTGCGTCCGCGTCGGTTTCTCTTCGACGCTCTGCCGTAATCCGCGCCGCAGCAACAGGGCAACAACAACAAGAATGGCGATGACGATCCATCCCATGACGATCGCTTCGACATCGAACTTCAGGTTGTAGCCACCCAGATGAAGGATTCCAATCCGTTTCTCGCCCAGGTGGTCGAGCAGCGGCGCTAGTTGCTCGAACATCGTCTTCTCCTTTTCACGGCTCGCACGATCGTCAGCTGCGCCTGTGACGCAAACAGCACCCCAATCGAAGCAAGCACCGAAGCTTGCCCCAAGCGGGATACGAGCGCAAGCGAAACGCCCAAGAACACCAGCCGACCGACCGCTCCGCCGGCAGCCGCGATCTTCCCGGAACGCGGCGTTGCCGCCGATGCCGTGGACCGCGCCGCAACGCACAGAAACCAGCTGTGGATAACGTAGAGAGCGCCACCGATCACCGCGCCGAACGCTGCAGGGAGCTGACCGACTCCGGCAAGAACCGCAGCGGCCAGCACCGCACCGGCAAAGACCCAGCCACAATGGAGCTTGCGCAGAAGCACAAGGATCGGAATCTTCGGATCGGGTCCAGACACGATCGCCGGCCTAGATCGTCTGCAGCTGCTCACCCTTCTCGGCTACCAGCTGTTCGACCGTTTTGGAGAACTCATGCACGGCGTCATCGGTCTTGTCGCGGTACTTGCGGTGATCGTCTTCGGACACGTTGCCGTCGTTCTTCATGCGATCAAGACGATCGTTGGCATCGCGGCGGATGTTCCGCAGCGCGATTTTGGACTCTTCGCCCTTGGCCTTGATGACGCGCACCAGTTCCTGGCGGCGCTCTTCCGACAGCTTCGGGACCTTCACGCGGATCACCTTGCCGTCGTTGGCCGGATTCAGCCCGAGGTCGGCGGAAAGGATCGCTTTCTCCACCGCCTCCATCTGCGTCTTGTCGTACGGCTGCACCACCAGCAAATTCGGATCCGGCGCAGCGATCGTCGCCAACTGCTTCAGCGGCGTCGGCGCGCCGTAGTATTCAACGATCACGTCCTCGACCATCGCCGGATTCGCTCGACCGGTCTGGACCTTGGCCAAGTTCGTCTTCAGCACGTCTACCGTGCGGTTCATATGGTCGCGCATATCGCGCATCGTTTGCTCTGGCATCACAACACCTCTGTTGGGGATTGTAGTTCACCCGTGGGCGAAATCAAAAGGGCAAC
>Ga0272441_10005286_pt1 | contig 22608 bp, 18 predicted proteins | sample SSMProp6N_FD_193582 | JGI IMG/M metagenome (GOLD analysis project Ga0272441, IMG submission 193582) | Marine sediment archaeal communities from Little Sippewissett salt marsh, Falmouth, MA, United States - SSM-Prop-6N | ecosystem: Environmental > Aquatic > Marine > Wetlands > Sediment ... | reverse complement strand
ATCTCGAACTCGCAAGAGTTAGAGATTTGACCTATTCGTATCGTTAAACACTATCTATCATGTTGACATCACCAACCAGAAGGGCAGCTATGATTTGGTCCCAAGCGATGGGTTTAAAGACGACCTCAAAGCCTATTTCGTCAGCGATCCAAAGTATAGATTCTACATCGAACCCAGCAGGATTATCATCTTCGTTGATGAAGGAAAGGGGGTAATAGTCCCCATCGATGTCCACAATGAAGGTCTTAACAAAGATTTTATTTTCTTCAATCAGTTCTGTTGAGACGTCATTGGCCATGCAACATGTAAAACCAGTCGTTAAGATGGCAATAAAGAGCAAATGTATGTGTTTAGCTCATCTCAATCAGCATCATCAAAGCCATTTCTTGAATTATTGCGTGGCCAGTTCCTGTAAGTTAATTTTGAGTAACTGTGGCGATAGATGTTGTTTTTCTACTTGCCACAAGTTGTTTGTCGGCGCATATTCGTTGACTAAAAACAACATCATGCAATCGATTATAGGGGGTGCTAAACACGTACGAGCAAAGTATATGTCCATTTCGAACTTTTGGGTATATTTGAAAGTTTTATATTGATACTGTTATTTGAAGTGTGTTAATTTTGTACATCTTTGATGAGGGGGCCAAAAGCCCAAGTTTATCATAATATATAATAACAATATAACTAAAAGGTTCCGAGAAAAAGTTATTTTGTTTGCCCAATAAATAGATTCCATGCCAGTAATGGATTTCATATATATAGAGATTCCCATTTGTGATGTACATAGAATAGAAAATTTATATCATAAGAACACATTTTACAATTTGGAGGTATTTAATGAGTATAAAAGTTCCCCACGTGTTGTATTTTATGGTGATTCACCTATTGCTTTTTGCAATTGTATCGCCCACCATTGCAGACGAACGCCAGTTCAAACCCTTAGATCCGATTGATTTGAGTACAGAAACAAAACCACCCTACGACATCGAAAGCTACACCAAAGACAAACCAATTTACCAGGTGGATCAGTTCTTCAGATTCAAGCCACTCTATGACATTGAAAGCTACACCAAAGACAAACCAACTTACCAGGTGGATCAGTTCTTCAGGCAAAAAGCGCTATATGACATCGAAAGCTACACCAAAGACAAACCAATTTACCAGGTGGATCAGTTCTTCAGATTCAAGCCACTCTATGACATTGAAAGCTACATCAAAGACAAACCAATTTACCAGGTGGATCAATTATTCAGGCAAAAAGCGCTATACGACATCGAAAATTACACCAGAAATCTGCCCTCTTATACAATACCGTCAAAGCTTTTAAAATGAGTTTGAGCTAAAGGATACTCGATAAACGAATATATAGTCGAAAACCAATTAGATGATACTAATTGGTTTTCGCCAGAATAGTGCTTAACGATACGAATATGCCAAATCTCTAACTCTTGTGAGTTCAAGAGTTGTCCGAAAGGTATCGTTAAGCACTATATCTCTGAGGTTGTAATCGCCAACCTCAGAGATACTTTTGTATTTTGCTCATAAGGGTGGCTTTTGGATAAGCGCCCACCATCTGATCGGCTAATTGCCCATTTTTGAAAACCAACATTGTGGGTATGGCCATTATACCGTACTTACCAGCAGTCATTTGATTTTCATCAACGTTGAGCTTCCCGAAAACCACCTTTCCCTGAAGTTCTATGGCCAGTTCTTCAATCACTGGCGCGATCATCCTGCACGGTCCGCACCATTCAGCCCAACAGTCCAATATGAGAAGCGAATATTTGGCTGCAATTTGTTCTACCGTATCGTCGGTCACATTGACGGGCTTGTTCGGATACTCGATCTTATCTTCCATGATCTTTTTCATCTCCTCTAACTTTTTCATCTTAATATTCTCAAGCTCTTCGTCCAAAATCACCCCTCCAGTTGCGCTTTTGCCTCCAATACCAAAGACGTGAAGTGCTTCAAATCCGCAGGCATGATCTCATAGATGAGCAAGCTATAATCGAGAAACTCTATCAGGTCCTGTTCATACTCTTTGGCGTTATCTAGCGTATCAATGAATATGGTCCCTTTGAAAGCCGCAAGCTGAAAACGAGTCTCTTCTTGATCCCAGCTCATCCTGGCGAACATATCTTTCCAACTCTTTATCCATCCTGGCGAAAGATAAAAATAAAGTCCTCGCTCGGCAATTTCTCGCACTTTCTTTTGCGTAATCAAGGCGTCAATGCAGTTCTGACAGTTCAACAGCGTGGCTTTGTAAGGAGATATGATATCCACTATTTGGGGATGGCATTGACCGTAAGCGACGATTATACCCTCGTAATCTTTGCAATCCTCCAGTTTGGCTTTTAGCGCTGCGCTCAACGCATCAAAATCGACATGCAATCCTGGTTCCAGATAATGCACTTCAAAGGGAAACCCCAGTTCATCGGAGATTTTGTCGATCTCGTCTTTGAATATACCGCAGGCAATGATGGCGTACATGATCTAAGATTCTGTTTATTTGCAGGTTATATATCGGTTATTCGCACAATCTTGTCATCCATAACGACTACAAGAAACATAGCTTAGTCCCTTTACCCTTTTCTACTGCCTTGCAATAAACTTTCTGTGCGGTAGATACATCTTGTATGGCTAAACCAGTGGAATCAAAGACGGTGACCTCATGATCGTTTTCCCGACCAGGCTTCTTGCCAGCGACTATTTCACCAATCTGAGCGTATATATCTTCCAAATTAATCTCGCCTTTGGTTAGCGATACGTTGACTTCACCTGAATGTGATGCCTGGGTGATATCGTCCACCACCAATTTAGCTCGCAAAAGTATATCTGATTCTAGCTCTTGTTTCCCCTCGGCATCAGCACCGATGGCGTTTATGTGAGTTCCCTCAGAGATCCAGTCGTTCTTGACCAAAGGACTACGCGATGTGGTAGCAGTCACCAATATGTCGCAGTCACAAACGTCTTTCGCCTCAGTGGTGCACAAGTAGTTACAATCCAGAAAAGCTCGACATTCCTCCTCAAAGTTTCGGCAACGATCCAAGTCCAAATCCGCCACCTTTACCATTTCGATGGAGAAATGTCTGCTCAATCCCAGAAGTTGGGTTCTTCCTTGAGCCCCTGCACCAACTATGCCCACAACCTTTGAATCTTTTCTGGCCAAGTACTTGGCCGCCACCACTCCTGCAGCCCCTGTCCTCATGCCTGTAAGGTAGGTCCCACCTAAAAGGGCCAGAGGAGCCCCAGTTTGGGGTGAGTTAAGAACCATTACAGCCATCACAGTGGGAAGGCCTTTATCGGGGTTATTGGCGTGAACGTTAACGATCTTCACACCAGTAGCATCCATCCCCTCCAAGTAGGCTGGCATGGTCCTCAGATCACCATCGTAATTTTTATAATAAAGATAAGATTTGGGCGGCATCTGAACCGTTTTCAGTCCCTGTTCCAGGAACGCTCCCTCCACGGCATAAATGGCATCATCCATGTCCAAAAGAGATTGAACTTCATTTTCAGATAACCATAAAAGTTCCACTAAATACACCTCTATAAATACAAGATGCAATAGGTGAAAAATCCTTTGGCTGATGAACTAAAGGTGGTGGGAGAGAAAAAACTATTATAAGGACATGATGATTTTAAAAGCGGATGGAACACTACGATGTAGCGGTGATCGGTGCTGGGCCTGCAGGGTCCATGGCCTCTAAATATGCGGCATTGAGTGGTTCAAAAACCGTACTTTTGGAGGAACATTTCAGCGTTGGTTGGCCAGTCCAGTGTGCAGGACTTTTGGGAATAAAGGCCATCAAAGAGTCCGAACTGAAAGGGGAATCTTTTGCCATCAGAAAAGTTTGCGGAGCCACAGTTTATTCGCCAGGGGGCGATCGTCTTTCCATTAGCTCTCAGGAGGACAAAGCCTGGGTGGTGGACCGCAGGCTCTTTGATCGGGCCCTCCTAAACCAGGCGATAAAGTCTGGCGTCGACTTCAGGCTAAACTCACAGGTAACGAAAATCTTTTGGGACGGAAAACGAAATTTACTCGTAGTGGGCGACGGTAAAGGCGAGTTTCAACAGATATCGTCCAAGGTAATTATATCAACTGAAGGGGTGAAGGCGAAAATGGCCAGAAGTCGGGGGATTTGCCCTCCCAAAGAGATGCTTTCCAGCGCCCAGGTGGAAGCGCCTTTTCAAGTCGGAGATCTAAACAAGGTGGAGATTCATTTGGGTGGCGAACTGGCGCCAGGGTTCTTTGCCTGGATGATTCCGGCCCAAAACGGGGCTGCCAGGATTGGGTTGAGCTGTTGGGGGAACGCTTGCACTTATCTGCGAAAATTTCTCAAAAGCAAACCCATCAAAAGCAGACTCAAAGGCGGACCCGTCAACTTGGTGGTGGGTGGTCTACCCCTTGGCCCATCACAGTCTACCGTTGTAGATGGACTGATGGCCGTTGGAGATACTGCGGGTCAGGTAAAGCCCACCTCAGGAGGAGGGATTTACCCGGGATTAATCTGCGCCAAAATTGCAGGCCAGGTAGCGGCCGCTGCTGCTCAAGAGGACGATTCGTCGGCTCTTAGGCTGGCTGAGTATGATAGACGATGGAAAGCCAGCATCGGCAGGGAGTTAAATTTGGGCATGAAGGTTCACCAGATGCTCAATATGATGACAGACCAAGAGCAAAATCAACTTATAAAACATCTAACAGATAAGAAGAATTTGATTGATATTATAGAACGTTACGGTGACGTAGATAGGCCCAGCGTGGCCATAAAGAAAATAGCACCTCGCTTGAGCCTTAGCGACCTCAAGACGGCCAAGATTTTTTGGCGTCTGTATCGTGCCACAACAAATTGGCCTTGAAGACCAACAAAATGTGTGATTGGAGAAAAAACGTCAGCGGCGATAAAAGAGGAATATTTTTAAGCCAAACGAAATATCACTATCACACCAAATCCACTTCTACCTGGCTTGATCCGTCCTCATCCTCAATTACCATTATCGTGTTATCGAACTGGCCCTGCACTTCACTGATGTGGCTTATGACAAATATCTGAGGAAAACGATCCTCCAAGTTGCGGAGCATGCTTATCATGCTCTCCCTGTGCACCACATCTTGGCTGCCGAAGATTTCGTCCAGTATCAGGAACGAATAACCCGGACCATTCTGACTGAATCTCATTAAGTACTCGCTTATGGCCACCCTTACCGAGACGGCGATCATATCGATCTCTCCACCGGAGTAACGAGAGATGGGAAAATATTCGCCCCCGTCTTCCACCAATATGTTGAAATCTTCATCTATGCTCAGGCGACTGTACTTTCCGGTCACATCCCACATGATCTGACCCGCGTTTATGGCAATCTCATTTCTGATCCTCACCAAAATGTGATCCATGAACCGGTTAATAAGGGTGCGAGCAGTATCCACCACTTGAAGCTGTTTTTCTGCGGCAAAAATTTCTTCTAATATCTCTTTTTTTCGCAGCAGATCTGATTTGGCCCGCTCTAGATCGCCTTTTAGTATGCCAACATCCACCCGAATTTTGGAAACTCCCTTTCGAGCAGATTCCAATTGGGAATGAGCATCTTCAAGGGAAGAATTGGCACTCAAAAGGCGTTCTTCCTCGTAATTTAATTCAAAAATGCGTTTTGTGACCTTTTGAAGGTCGTTTTCCGTCCTTATGACGACCTCTTTAACCTCGTCTAGATGAAGTCTGATATCATTCTCTGTGGCGAGTATTTGTTTGATCTGATTGGCGATTTCTTCGGCTTTTCTGAGATCTTTTTGTTCTTCCAATAGGCGTTCAAACTCAAAAGGATCGAAGCCTAGCTCGTTGATCTCTTCTTTTAGAGAATTGACTGCGTCCTTGAGCATTAGGAGATCTGTTTTGACCCTTTTAACATCATCTTCTAGAAGGGGGATATCTTTGACTCTGTTGTTCAGGGCGGAGAATCTCTCATGTATGGGATCAAGCTCAGACAGGCGATTCTTCTTCTGAACATACAGATCCTCGTCGAAATCTAGATCAGATATTTGCCCTTTTAATCGTTTTACACTTTCACAGATCGCCTCGCGCCTTTCTTGACTCGTTTTAAGTTCTGACAATTTGCGCGGGAGTTCCATCACTTTTATTTGTAGCTCGGCATGCTTTCGGACCGAAACTTGGAGAGTTCCCATCTCCGCTTCTAAATCTAGGACTTTCTGTAAATCGTAGTCTGATGGCCCTAGCTTTGCCACTTCACCCTCTAACCTTTCGGCGGATTCCTTCTGCTCGATGATGCGAGCGTTGACACCCCTCAACTCAACCCGCAGTTCGCCCGAACGGTTTACTTTAGATGCCAGAAGTTTAAAATGATCCTCCAGCTCCTTTTTAGACTCGGTCACGAAATCTAACTTTTCCTCAAGCTTTCGGATTTGATCTTCGAAGTTTTCGATACATTCTAAGGCTTCGTCAGATGAACGATGATATTTCTCAACGAGTTTGAAATACTGGTCGCCCAATCGTCGTTCACAAGTAGGACAGTTGCTTTCCTCGCCCAACATCTCCATTTGGGACAGTTGTTTTTTGGCCCCCGACAATTGTGCTCGTTGGACTTCTAAAAGGGGCTTCAAGCGATTTAATTTTTTATTCAGTTCGAACTCTAGATCGCGAATTTCAACTTTTCGGGACTTCAGCTTACGTTCTTCAGCGCTCACGTCACCCAAATCTGCTATGTCCTTTTCCAGGTTCGATTTCGTGACCAATAGATTGCCAATTTTGTGCCCAACGTCTCCCAACCGGTTCTCTAGATCATCGAGGAACCTTTGCTTTTCTTCTTCTGCTTTAAGCCGAACTAGCTCAATTTGAACCTCTTCGTATCGATCTTTGAGCGGTTCTAGCTCGTTTAAAATCACTTTGGTACGTTTTAGTTCTTCCACATAAGATTCCATCTGAACAATGCTATTTTGAAGGGCGTCTAACCGGGCGTTTTCCTTGTATAAAGAGCCATGAAGATCTCTGTGAAGTTCTCGTTTATCCTCCAAATCGTTCAGACGTTCCAACAGATCTTTTCGTTCCGTTTCCTGAGGAACAATCGATAATAGTTCCTTTTTAAATTCGTTCAAAATTTCTAATTGATCGGTTTTATCCTTTAAAGTGAGATTCTTCTCTTTGAGCTCAGTTTCATATTTGATTTGATCCTGGATCAACTCTTGATGCCTTTTTCGTTTAGGCTCTTGTGCATCAATGGCACAATTGACCTCGTTTAATCGACTCAACTTGGATTTGAGCTCGTAAAGTTGCCACTTCCCTTTTTCAATCTCTTCCAACCTCTTCTCGTAACGTTCGATCTGCACCAGCCTTTGTGAAAGGTCAGCGTTGAGCCGTTCTATCTGGTTGACTAAATCTTGATGAGATCTTTTCCGATCCATCTCTCTTTCCACAATTTTTCGTTTAGCGTCAACTGTCGAAGTTAGGCTTAATTCAGCAGCTTCCGCCTGCGAAAGCCGCGTCTCTTGTAAGGAAAATTCTCGTTTTAGGCTCTCTATTACCCCTTCCACATCGCCAATCTCAGAGAGACCCCCATCCAACCGATTTTTCAGGTCCATAAGCTCTCTGGAGTCCGATCTAATCAGATCCAAGGCACCTTCTCTGATTTCGTCCAAGCCCAACAGCGTCAGAAGATATTCCCTCTTCTTTGCCCCCCCTTCCTTGAGCAAGTTGTCCAAGTCCTTTTGCCGAGCATAGAAGGTCTTCATGAAATCCTGAAAGCTGATCTTCAAGATGTCTCCCAACTGCAGATCAACCTCTTTGCTGCCGCTGGCAACCAACATCTTGTCTATGTAAAGTCGAGCATCGGGCATGAGGCTCTTTTTTCGCATGGCCCTTACTACAGTCAACTCTTGACTGCCCAAATTGAGGCTCAGTTTCACTTCCACATCCTGCCCGTCGCCAGCCCGAACATTCTTTATAAAATCGCGCTTAATGATGGATGCTCGATTGCCGTATAGCGACCATGCCACCGCCTCCACTATGGTGCTTTTTCCAGAGCCGTTCATGCCCACAATTCCGGTGAGCCCGTCTTGAAAATCGAGCTTTGCCTCTCGATACTTTTTGAAATTACGCATCTCCAGGCTATTTAGGAGCATCGAAAACCTCCGTGGTTCGAGTTTCAGCAGCTCGTTTGATGAGATCTGTTCCGTAAGATATTACCTCATCTTTTATGGCCTGTGCAATACGCTCGCTGGACGACTCGTCCTTCAAGAATTTTTCAAATTCTCGTGGAAGCCGTTCCACCTCAATGGCCTCACTTTTCCACACATTTTTCTCCTCTTTGAAGTTGGGCATAACTTCCAGATGAACTGCCATGCTTTTCAGCTGTCCCAAGCCCCTCAAATTGATGTTTTTGTAAGCTTCTCTGGAGACGTTGTTCAACTTGATTCTGACGATGTTGTTCTCTAACCCCACCTCATCACATTTGCTCTGAAGCTCTTTAAGCAGATCTTCGGAAGAAAAACCGTCGCATTCAATGGCAGGCAAGTCAAACATGTTTTTATCTTTGACCTGTATGGGCTCTACCAACCCCTTATCGAGATCCACCAAAAGCATGCCTTTATCGTCCCCCTCCTCGCCGAACCGGAAGTACTCGATAGACCCACTGTACCAAGCGTTGTTAGCAATTTGGGCCTGGCCATGGTAGTGACCCAATGCAATGTAGGAAAAGTCTCGCTTCAAAAAGCTGTCCTTGAGTTCATGCTCCCCCACCGTTCTAAGCCTCTTGTCCCACAAAGCCTCCACCATTCCGTGCATCACCAAAACGTCGCTACCAGAATAGTGAATATTTTGAAATTGTTTTAAATAATCATCCGAATTTAAACAGAACGGTATACAATGAAAGCGATAGCCACCGACATCAAAACGTTCATATTGATAGCTATGAGCTATGTAAATTCCATCCATTCCTTCAAATAGCTTAAAAGGGCTTACAGCGAAGAAGCTCTTTGGTGCATCGTGGTTTCCGCTGATTATAATTACCGGAATTTCCGCATCGATCAAGCGCTCTAAATTTTGTTTGAACACATATAGAGGCCTAATTCTGGGCCTAACATGATGAAAGACGTCTCCTGCATGCACCACTGCGTCAGGATTTATCTCAATTATTTTGTCGACTGCTTCTTTGAACCCTTGGTAGACCATCTCTTCTCGAAGGTTTCTACCCCATTTGTCAACTCGGCTATAAGCAGAGAAACCCAAGTGTGAATCTGCCAAATGGACAATCTTCATTATACTTTCACGTCCGAACTTGATTAATCTCTCAGTTAATCATCAGGCATATTGAACTTGCCGCCTCTTTGCAGCGTTTTCTCAGATGCACCATCCTTGTTCAGCCTTTTGATATAAGTTTCATAAAGATGAATTTTGGCCGGAACCGGGAAGGGTATATTCAAAGCGCTGATGATGCTGTCCCCAATTTCCAGGGTCTGAATCTCCACATCAAGCGACGAAAGATCCTGTTTGGCCGATTCCTCCAAGCGGGTGCGATCATTACGATCAGAGAGGCCCAGAATTACCAGGGAATTGAACTGTGACAAAAGTTGTTTGTCTATGAGCTTTGGTTGTTGAGTTACGGCACATAATCCCACACCGAACTTCCTGCCTTCTCTGGCGATAGATTCAAACCGGGCAAGGCTGCCTTCACCACCACCCAGAACCCTCTGGGCCTCTTCTATGGTTATGAGGCAACAGTTATTCGCCTTGCTCATAGAAGCATCTCTTTTGTAATGGTCCAATATGCGACGGGAGAGAAGAGAAAGAAGGAACAGCTCACTTCGCTCGCTCAATTGAGGAATATCTACCAAAACTACCTTTCCTTGGGAGAGATGACCAATTATTCCTGGAATGCTTGATCTCTTATCGTCTATGTACCGATTTTTGTCCAAAATGGTCTTTATGGTTCTGTTGATTCTGCCAATGGTCTTTTCATGAAAACCCTCTGCGATCATCTCGGCTGTGCCATCCGGGGTCAATATGTCGTCTAGCCAGTTATTTTTATCAAATACTCTGGAGACTGCATCCAAAGCCTCCCTTTGAGGTCCGGTCCAATCGTAGAGGACCTCTATGTCCAACGGGCTGATCTCGCCTTTGCCCACGGTAAGCTCCGAAACTGAGGCATCTTTGAGATGACGAGGATCTGTGGAGTAACAGATTAAACTATCACAATATTTATCCAAATGAAGAAGGCCTTTGGTATCGTTTTTGCCCATGATGTATTCGCCATGAGGATCAACTATGAGCAGACCGAACTTGGATTTTTTCAAGGAAGCCAGCTTCATGCACGAGGCCGCAAAGACTTTCATGAAATTGGACTTGCCCATTCCAGTTGTTGCGAAAACCCCCATGTGGTGATCCATAGCTTCACTGTGCAGAGCCACTGGGATGTCATTTACCACTTTGCTGCCGTTTCTAAGAACACCTACCTCTATGTCGCCCATGGCGTCCCGTAGAAACCGGAACTCATCCTTCTCAGCCCTCTTCACAGGAGAAAACTTAGCGGGTATGGTTCGGGATTTTTTGAACTTTTCATCGACTACACAGCCCAAGGGCTCTGCTACCACCCGATTGAAAATTTGATCTTGGTCGTAGAATTGAGTGCCCCGCAAAGTGGTGTCCCAATTGCCTTCGTAATTGGAATCGTGCAAGATATCCGTCACTCGGGCCAAAAAGGTGATTTTATCGTCCTTTACAGACCCGTCATTTACGGAGAAGATCTCCCCCACCTCGACCCGCTCCCGGTAGGGCACGATGAAGTTGTACTCGCGCACGTTCTTGGAGATGATCCTAAATGTAACAGTGTCGTCTTTGGTCGCGGTACGTTTGTCCAGAAGGGTTTTCACTTCGGCCACCTTTTCAAGGTCTTCTTTATTGTTTTTAGACGAATCCTCAATTAGAGTCATAACGTTCTCCCTGATCGCATCTCCAAAAACCCATGATAATCCTGAAAGCTACGAACCAACTGTTCACTTATACCCTTGCGGCCCAATTCGTCCAGCAATGAATGCCTAAGTTGCATTCCTTCGTGCTCGGTGATCCTGATTTCACGATGCGCCCTGAAAAGTGCATGTGGATAGCCCAAACATTCTGCCGAGTTGGAGTAACAAGCAACGTGGCTCAAAGCTTTGCCCATATTTTCGGCCACATGAGATGGTGCATCCACTCTGAAGGCTCTATCTGCACGAGGATGAAATTTTGCCACATAAATATTTCCATCCCATAAACCGGCATGGTGCATCGGTCTAATGTTTTTCTCATCCAGACATAGATACCAGCCATTTTTGGGCAGAATCGTAGTGCCTACGTAGTTGGAATCGTGAACGAAGGGCCTGGATATTCCGTCATTCCAAGAAAAGGTGCTAGATTTGCTTATTCCCAGAAGGTACACACCTTTCTCCTTTGAGATATCGAATATGAGATCCAGAACATCTTTGTAAGGCTCTTTCCAGAAGGCAAACCCTCCATCGTAAAGGACCAAATCGCCCTCTTCAGCTTCGGCCAGTGCTTCAAAGACGGCCACGTATTCCTGAAGTTCCCGATAGTAAGTGGAAAGTCGGTCAAGCTCGGTCTCTTCCAACCGGAATCCGTAATCCAGGCCAAAGGCCTCTTTCAGATCGCTTTCGAACTGTGGAGCATAACGTTCTTGATCTGCCACAAAGACCTTGTCCGTGATCTCCGCCTTCTGCCAATCGGTTCCTCTATAGACCACATATCCTGTCCGGATGAAGTTTATTTTGGCAGCAGCCAGGTCGAATAGCAATACGTTGCTTCCATCGATAGCAAAGATAGATCCATCGAACTTTTGGGGAAATATTGGCTTGAAATCGCTCTCCTTGACTTCGGTCCTATGGTAATACTGATCGGTGCCATCCGTTGATATGTAATCCTTTATCAAATCGGCCAGAGCATTCAAGCGTCTTTTCTCTTGCATTTCAGATCGAATTGATGACTCAAAGTATATACTGATTTTGTGAGAGTGATAGGCGTTCCCACTAATTATAGTCGAAAACCAATTAGATGAAACTAATTGGTTCTTGCCAGAATAGTGTTTAACGATACGAATAGGCCACGCGAGACCTCGAGAAATGGCTTTGATGATGCTGATTGAGATGAGCTAAACACATACAAATATATCAAATTATATGACGTTAAACTAAAAAACAATTTGCCAAAAATAGACGTTAACAGAGGATAACTTTACAGAATGTTTATCAAAGGTTGGCCATTGCCATATTCTGACGATGAATTCCATTCTGATGATGGTTTAGTGCATTTTATGCGTCCTTATGCTCATTTGATTGCTCAAAATATTAGGTTAATGACCTATAATCTAACTTTTTTTGGATTAATTATTTAATCTACCTTCACAGTTCCCCTTTTAACCACTAGGCAATCAGGATCTGGATGATATGCGGCATGAATCACAGAATGATCCTAAACAATTAAAAAAATAGTGTTTTGTTTGACCAAATTAAAGAATTTGAAATTGGTGTAATTGCTTATATGTGTCGGTGGTGGCATTGAAGTTAGTACTTGTTGCGGCTAGTGGATATCTATCTTGAAACCGACTTTGTGGATGCCAACTCCTGAGCGAGTTTCATTCACAAAAAAAGTGCAATCTGAAAAATAAGGGTGTTTAGAAGCTGATAATAAAGGTGGTCTGGGTGAAGAGGAACTTGCTGAATTTTGGGTTAAATATCTTCATTTTCGTCATTTTCATGGGAATGACCTTTACAGGAGGATGGCTTCTTCGAGTACCCTACATGTTTGATGGCACAATTGTAAGCCTTACACGATACGATTGGGGAACTCTACACTGGATGTTATCTTTGTTATTTATCATTTTGATCATTTTTCATCTCATTCTTCACTGGAATTGGACTAAGATGTGTTTCAGGAAGTTTTTGAATGTGGGGCCAAAGACGTTGGCAATTGCTCTGAAGGTGATGGTTCTGTTCTTCAACATCATTGCTCCTATTCATCTAACCAAAGACTTTCCTAGCAGAAAGGAATTTAAAAACGCTTCTCAGAGCGCTTTTTCTTTTGAAGAGGATGATTCAGGTCTTATGGATAACATTTGTATTAATTTTATAAATTTAGATGATGCAGGACAACCGTACTTATTGGCGCTAAATGAGGCGGAAGATACGGATGAAAATGAGCAAGAGCATATTGTAGAATCTATCAATTTTTCTGAGGTAGCAAATATACACGTTGCTGGAAAAGGGAGTCCAATTTGAAATCAATGGTTGCTAAAAATGCTCGACTGATTGAAGGCCCCATCCAAAAAACCTTGATTTTGCTTACAATACCCATGATTTTTGGAGGCCTTAGCATGGTTATTTTTAATTTGACAGATACTTTTTTTGTAGGTCAGTTGGGAACTGTTCAGTTAGCTGCGTTGAGTTTTACGTTTCCAGTGATTCTTTTCGTGAATAGTTTAGCTCATGGTGTTGCTATCGGTGCTTCTGCTGTAATTTCACGTGCATTTGGGAAAGGAGACCATAAAAAAGTAAAAAGGTTGACAACAGATAGTTTAATTTTATCACTTTTATTTGTAGGTTTTGTCGTAGGAGTGGGTCCGTTTACCATTGAACCACTATTTCATCTTTTGGGAGCATCTTCTGAGGTCATGCCTTATATCGTCCAGTACATGACAATTTGGTATCTTAGTGTAATTTTTATGGTATTTCCTATGATTGCAAATAACGCAATTAGGGCATCAGGCGATACTAAAATACCGGGCATTATTGTAGTGTTTGCAGCAATTATAAATATTATTTTAGATCCTATTTTAATTTTTGGCCTTGGTCCTGTTCCTCGATTGGAGATTGTGGGTGCGGCCATTGCGACTACCATTGCACGAGCTATAATGTCAATTATGTCGCTTATGATTTTACATTATAAAGAAGATATGTTGGCTTTTGAGCTTCCGTCTTCCAAATCCGTTGTTGATAATTGGGTACAAGTTCTTTATATTGGCCTGCCTGCTGCTGGAACGAAGCTTGTTCTTCCAATTGCTACGGGGGTTATTACGAGCATGGTTGCCATTTATGGATCCAGTGCCGTGGCAGGTTTTGGCGTTGCAACACGTGTAGAATATTTTGCCATTGTAGTCATTACGGCTCTTGGAAGTGTGATCGGCCCTTTCATAGGTCAAAATTGGGGTGCAAGTAGGTTTGATCGCATAAAATCAGGTATCAAATTCAGTTTCGAATTATCTTTGATATGGGGTCTGATTGTATTCGCAATACTTGCATTTTTGGGTGGTGCAATTGGATCTGTATTTAGCAGTGATCCTGATGTTATTTCAGTAACTCGTCTTTATTTGCTAATTGTTCCTATCGGATATGGCTTATACGGAATCTTAGTTATTGCGACTTCTGCAATGAGCGTGTTAAAAAAGCCCATTCATGCTTCGACGTTATCATTTACTCAAACATTTATTTTATATATTCCCCTGGCTTATTTTGGATCACACTTGTTCGGTCTTTTGGGTATATTTATTGCACTTACAATATCATATTTTGTTTCTGGCATTATTGCGAATTTTATGCTCAATCGAGTTATAATATATAGGGAAAATAGTTAAACGAAATTACATATTACGTGGGTCAAAAAGGTGAATGTCAGCTCAAATCAGCAGATTTAATAGTATTTCATTCAGATTTCAACCGTAATCGTGCATCGTCCATATGTTATTTTTGTTGAGCATTTTTTGTCAAATTATTTGATTTACGACCTTGCTCAATATGTTAGGTTATTGTTTTAAAATCTAATATTTTTCGGGATACCAATTTATTCACCTACTGGCATTATCCTGCATTATAATTGGGAATCAATCAGATGAAACTAATTGGTTCTCGCCAGAATAGTGTTTAACGATACGAATAGGTCAAGTCTCAAACTATCAAGAGTTTGAGATTAACCCGGAAGGTATCGTTAAACACTATAATTAGACGGCTAAAATCTGCATGTGTAGGTTGGCTGATTTGAACAGAGGCGAAATAAGTGAATTTACAACCTAATGAAAAAGAAATGATTTATGGCGTTGATGGCAGCAATAAGTATAGCTTGGGAATAGACATAGGATATTCATCAGTTAAATTGTCATTGATAAATTGTGATGACGAGATTGAATTTGTTGAATATGCTATGCATAAAGGAAAAGTTAAAGAAATTTTAAAAAAATCTCTCCAGAACTTATTAGAGAAATACGACTTAACAAATATCGAATTTGGGGGTGTGACTGGCAGTGGATATAAGATTTTATCTGAAATTGAAAACATAAACAATATTAATGAAGTTGCAGCAATAGTGGAAGGCAGTTCGCATATCAATAAAGATGTCCGATCAATTATTGAAATCGGTGGACAGAGTGCGAAATATGTAACCCAGTTTAATGAAAATGACAAATCACGAATTAAAATCTCTATGAACTCTAACTGCTCTGCAGGCACTGGATCGTTTTTAGAGGAACAAGTGTCCAGGCTTAATCTTAAGTTAGAAGATTATTCCGTTTATGCGAGTAGAGCCAAATCCATTCCACGAATCGCCGGTCGGTGCAGCGTATTCGCTAAGACGGATATCACACACCATCAGCAAGAGGGCGTATCTGTTGAAGATATTTTATTGGGGCTCGCATACGCCGTAATTAAAAATTATAAAGTATCTGTCATGAAGAAATTGACCATTGAAAAGCCCATTTTATTTGTAGGTGGTGTGGCACATAACAAAGGCATCATTGCTGCCTTAAATGATGTGTTGAATTTGAGTGAAGGAGAATTGGTTATTCCTGATCACTTCTGCAATGTTGGAGCATTAGGTGCGGCAATAATCGCCAAAAGAGACGAAATTAAAATTGACCTAGAACAATTGTTGATCAGCTTAGAACAAGTAAATGACTTTTATGAAGATAATGGCGAAGTTGAATTACCTCTATTAAAATCGTTTGGGAATGGTGACGGTTTAAATAAGCATGTTTGTAAGGTTCGTGGCGATCATTACGGCATTCTCGAGTGTTATTTGGGCGTCGATGTGGGATCTACAAGCACTAATTTGGTTCTTGCAGATGAAGACAATTGTATTATATCTTATAAATATCTGAGAACTTTAGGTAACCCTGTCCTGGCAATAAGAAAGGGACTATATGAATTAAAACAAGAGTTTGGAGATGATATTAAGATCATCGGCGTTGGAACTACTGGTTCTGGTAGATACATGATTGGCCGCTTGATTGGGGCAGATGTTATTAAAGACGAAATCACGGCTCAAGCAAAGGCAGCAGTGGTCATAGATGACAGTGTTGATACTATCTTTGAAATTGGTGGGCAGGATTCAAAGTACATTAGTCTCGAAAATGGCGTTGTAAGGGATTTCCAAATGAACAAAATCTGTGCTGCAGGAACCGGTTCTTTTATCGAAGAACAAGTAAAAAAGTTCAATATACCTATAGACGAGTTCGGCAATATCGCCATTAACAGCGCTCATCCCATAAATTTAGGGCAGAGATGTACTGTTTTTATTGAGACGAGCATCGCCGCAAATTTGTCACGGGGTGCAAAAATAGACGACATCGCCTCGGGACTTTGTTATTCTATTGTCAAAAATTATCTCAATCGAGTCGTTGGGCAGAAGAAAATAGGCGATAAAATATTTTTACAGGGAGGGATTGCGTATAATCAAGGTGTCGTAAATGCCTTTAGGGCGCTCACTGGGAAAGACATCCACGTCCCCCCATTTTTCAGCGTGACTGGTGCTTTAGGAGCTGCGATTTTAGCGAAGGAAGAAATTGGTGGACAAAAGACTCGGTTCAAGGGATTCGACATCGAAACTGATGAATCATTTGTAGGTACCGCTGGAGGATACGAGCCGAAAGTGTCCAACAAATCAAATTTCAATGACATGGTAGAGAAATTGATATTTGAAGGATATGATAGCTCAGTAGATTGTAATAAAGAAATTGTTGGAATACCGAGAGCGTTGTTCACCTATGGCATGTTTCCAATGTTCAATGAATTTTTTAAAGAACTTGGTTTCAATGTCATAATGTCTGACCCAACCAATGAGGAAACTATAAGGCGGGGACAGGAATACTCGTTAGACGAAACTTGCTATCCAATAAAGTTAATCAATGGCCACGTTGCAGAGCTGGTCGAGAAGAACGTTGATTATATATTTTTCCCCGACTTATATACTGTGCCCCATCCTGGATCACAATCCAGACAGAATTACGGCTGTGCTTATATGCAACTGGCATTTAAAATGGTTAAACGGGCTATGGAATTGGAAAATGCGGGAATCAAGTTATTGTCCCCAACCATTGCTTTCAGTTTGGGCCAGGAATTTATGATGAAGACGTTTCTGGATTTAGGAAAACAGCTCGGTAAAGGTCCAGAACAAATTGGCAGTGCACTTAAAAAAGGAATGATGGCGTTTCACAGCTTCGAAAAGCGGATCGAAGAAAATGGTAAGAATGTTGTCAAAGGGTTGAATCCCAATGAAAAAGCATTTGTCATCATTTCAAAGACCTATGGTGTGGCCGATCCAACGTTGAATATGGGCATACCCGATAAGCTTATGGAAATGGGGCATCAAGTAATTTCTTTCTACGATTTGCCGGAAGGTGACGTCTCTAAGGAGCACCCTAACATGTATTGGCCCTTCGGCCAACACATATTGGAAGCTGCACAAATTGTAAAACAACACCCAAATTTGTATGCAATTTTCCTAACGCACCATGGTTGTGGACCTGATACGGTATTTTCACACTATTTCAGCGAGATAATGGACGGAAAGCCGTACTTGAATATTGAGGTGGATGAGCATTCTTCAAGCGTAGGTGTTATCACCAGAGTTGAAGCTTTTATTAACAGCCTGAATAAAATACCAATTGAAAAAGCCCATGATATGGCTGTCTACGTGGACAAAAGTTCTCACGAACCTGTAAATATAATGTATAATTTAAATGAATTGGAAGAGGGGGTCACGTTGTACCTGCCCCACATGTATCCATATTCGGAAATTTTTAGAGAGATTTTGGTTAAAAGAGAAATCAATGCCAAGGTATTGCCTCCGACTAACAACATATCTCTCGACATGGGGCGAAAACATACCATAACGAACGAATACTTCTCATTGACGGCCTTGTTAGGGGATGTATTAAAAAAGCTCAATGATCTTTCTAGCATTGAAGGTGATATTGAAGATGGTGTTGCCTTTTTCATTCCACAATTGGAAGGGGCTGAAGTTGATGGGCAATATAATCGGTTGTTGAGGACGAAATTAGATGATGAAGGATTTAGAAATGTGGATATCGTCTCACCTTTCATAGAAGATCTGCTTTGTGAAGATGAAGAAAATTTAAAACAGCTCTATTTGGCCTTATTGGCGGGGGACATAGTCAGAATAGCCCCAAAAAAATATCGAGACGAATATCTGGACAAAATATTTCATTTAATTAGGGAAAATCGTTTTGATATAAATCACCTGATGGATATATCAAGGGATGTATACGAAGATTTAAAAATTGCAGACTCCTCCAAAAGGATTTTTGCAGTAGGTGACCCTCTGGTCTTGTTCAACGAATATATGAATAATTTCACTTTAAGTGATATTGAAGATAAAGGTCATGGTGTGGTTTATTGTCCTTTCAGTGAGTATATGTGGGTTTTATGGAGCGACTTTGTGGATCAAAATGGAAAGGACAATAAAGACATGTTGCAACAACGATTGGATAAACTTAAAAATTATATCAATGCCATATCCCGTTGGTTGTCTGACGAAAGTCCCTTCGAAGAAGACCTACATAAACTACTTTCCACTGCAGATAAAACAACAGGTTACTATGCCGGCGCAAACGGAAGATATCGAGAAGCTAAAACATTGGGTGATATGCGGTCCATCGATGGGATCATTTCCGTGGCATCCATGTATGAAAATACGGGCATTGCATTGAACATATTGCATAAAGGATTTGAAACGGTTAATTCAAAGCCCGTTTTGAACTTGACATTTGATGGAAATAAAAATGAGAACGATGAAACTAAGGTAGAATCCTTTTTGTATTATGTATGATTAGTTAATATAATTGTATCAAATTGGTGAGAAATATGAATGGAATTCCGCCCAGCGGCATGACGTTTCAGCCTGTTGGCATCATAAAAAGCACAGTTAAAGAACCGTTCCTGGTTGCCGGGTGCGATGGTCTCAAAATGCAGGGTCAAATCGACACTACCATGGATCACGTTCGTGAAACGCGCCAGGCAACTTCAGAAATCGTAATTGACGAACGCCTGGCAGGCGTTCTCGATGGCATCGAAGAATATTCACATCTAGTGGTTTTGTATTGGGCGCATAAGGTTCCTGAACAAAGCCGTTCTTTGACCAAGGTGCACCCCATGGGCCGAGAAGAAATTCCGCCAAGGGGTATTTTTTCTACTTGCAGCCCCGCCCGGCCTAACCCAATTCTAATGACCGTCGTTAGGTTGCGTGGACGAAAAGAAAACGTGCTGGAAGTTGAAGGGCTAGATGCGGTTGATAAAAGCCCCGTTATCGATATCAAGCCTTACGTTAAGGACTTTTACCCCCAAAATGGAGTAAAGATCCCCGAATGGATGGAACAGCTTCAAAATGAAGTTGACGAAGGCATCTCTTGATTCGAGAACAATACTTAATCAATATAGATGGGTTCGTAATACTTATATAACTTTGGTTGTTATGACAACGATTGCAGTATGTATGGTCAAGAATCAATTATAGTCGAAAATCAATTAGACGAAATTAATTGGTTCTCGCCAGAATAGTGCTTAGCGATACGAATAGGCCAAATCTCTAACTCACAAGAGTTCGAGATTAATCCGAAAAGTATCGTTAAGCACTATAATCCGAAAGGTATCGTTAAACATTATAAAACGGAGCGATGTCATGGAACAAATTGAAAATATAAAAACTGAAACTCCTTGTGATTCATCTCTATCCAATGCAGATTTGGCAGAACATCTGAAAAACAACCCCCGACGGGACTTTATTCAGGCCATAATTGACAAAGATGTACTTCGGTGTATTTTAAAGACTGCTGAGATTCACGGCCATTTCTGTCCGGGAATCGCCCTTGGCGTTATGGCCTCGGTGCACGGCTTAAATCATCCGGAATTGGGATCTATAACCTCTGAAGGAATGGAAGATCTCATGGCCGTGGTCGAGATTAACGCCTGCTTTGCCGATGGGATACAGGCAGTATCGGGATGCACTTTAGGTAACAATGCTCTAATATATCGTGACCTAGGTCGCTTGGCCGTGACCTTCGCCATACGTGGTAAAGAAAAAGGGGTGCGCGTTCGTGTCCGGCCAGATTTCAGTTCTCATGTGGCACAGGCAGTTCCAGAATTCTATCCTCTCCTGGAAAAAGTGATCGTGAACAGAGCTGGTAGTGCAGAGGAGGAGGCTGCCTTCAAGGAAAAGGGGCGTGAAGCTGCGTTTGCTCTCATACAGCTTCCCTTCGAAAGACTATTTGTAATCGAGACTGTTCGGCCCGATCTGCCGGAATATGCGCCCATTACCGAAAGTGTCGTTTGCCCTCATTGCGGGGAGACTATCATGTCCACGAAAGTTGTTGCAGAAGGGGAAAACAGCGGTCTTTGTTTCATGTGTGCAGGCGAAGGATACCGCCAGGTTGAGGGACAGGGCATAGTCGTAAAGAAGAACTGAAAACGTTCGATTAGAAAATAAAACCTAGTTTGATGCGCATTCAAGTGGGGGCTTGGTAACGATGACTAAAGAAAATCAATGTAGTTGCAGTCATGATCTCGAGCAGAAAAAATGCAGACGCGGCCATGGCAGTTTTTGGATGCACGATCCGAAGCTCGTTTTCGATGGACTCGAGCTTAAAGAGGGTGATTGTTTCCTCGATATGGGTTGTGGTCCTGGTGATTATTCGATTGTGACGTCAGAAATAATTGGCAATTCTGGATTAGTTTATGCGTTGGATAGACGACGAGATGCGATTGACGAACTCACAGAAAAAGCGGATTTTCGCGGGTTGAAAAACATCAAGGTCATGGTATCTGATATAAGTGGACCATTGCCAATCGATGATAACTGCGTTGACGTTTGTTTTATATCTACAGTGCTTCATTCGCTTAATTTGGCCGACGTAGAAGAAACGTTGTTCAACCAAGTTTTTCGTGTTTTAAAACCAGGTGGGCGCTTAGCAATCATCGAATGCAAAAAAGAAGAGCAGCCCTTTGGTCCGCCAATGCAAATGCGTTTGTCGCCTGAGGATCTAGAAGGTCTGATAATTAAGTACGGTTTTGAAAAGATCGACTTAGTCGACCTCGGATACAATTATATGATCAAATTTGTTGTAAATCCTCCTTGACGAAAAGTTGTTAGCATGTAGTGGCATCCCTTCCTAATTGGTGGCATGCCACTGATTTTTTTAATGCATAGTCTATAATCTCTAATTGGCATATTGGCCCTAAATGTTTGATGGGATGGTATTAAAGCGAGATGACACCGATCATGGAAACGAGCGAAGTCTTGATTGCCTTTGGGTTGACTTTATTTGCGGGCCTGTCAACTGGGATCGGTAGCGCTCTTGCCTACTTTACCGACCGCACCAACACCAGGTTTTTGTCAGTTGCACTTGGCTTTTCGGCCGGAGTGATGATCTACATATCTCTAGTGGAAATCCTTCCTGAGGCCAGAGATACGCTGTCTTTTGAGCTCGGTGAAGTCACAGGTAACTGGTACGCGATTGCCGCATTTTTTGGAGGAATTCTTTTGATAGCTTTTATCGATAAACTAATTCCTCCCTTCGAAAATCCTCATGAAGTCAAAAATGTGGAGCTAATGGATTTGGGCGATAAGGACAAGGAGTTTCAGAAACTTTATCGTATGGGCTTGCTCACGGCAATTGCCATTGTCATCCATAATTTTCCAGAAGGGCTTGTCACCTTCGCCAGCGCTCTAAAAGACGTAAATCTTGGAATCGCCATTGCGGTTGCCATCGCCATCCATAACATTCCTGAAGGAATAGCCGTTTCCGTACCCATCTTTTACGCTACCGGTGATAGAAAGAAAGCGTTTATCTACTCTTTCCTTTCTGGGCTCTCCGAGCCATTGGGTGCGTTTATAGGGTTCTTTCTGTTGTATTCGTTCTTTAATGGTATCGTACTGGGGGTGCTTTTGGCATCAGTTGCAGGGATCATGGTTTTCATATCGTTTGACGAACTTCTTCCCGCAGCGAGGGAATTTGGTGAACATCATCTTTCCATCTACGGGCTCGTATTGGGCATGGCTGTAATGGCAGTGAGCCTTCTGTTGTTCCTATAACCAAGGGACAATCTTACGAAGTATCCTTCGTCTGTATGCCCTTCAGAAACGCCCTTACTTTTTCTTTCAGCTCTTCCATTGTGCCCACATTTTCGATCCGCAGATCTGCTGAACGGATGGCCTCACCCATTCCCCAACCAAGCTCTCGATGATCTCTTTTGAAAACGGCCTCATCCAGATGGTCTTCGTTTGCATCGTCAGATCGTCCTCGAGAGGCTATCCTTTTGAGTCGCAGCTCGTTTGG
>Ga0272441_10005284_pt1 | contig 22610 bp, 21 predicted proteins | sample SSMProp6N_FD_193582 | JGI IMG/M metagenome (GOLD analysis project Ga0272441, IMG submission 193582) | Marine sediment archaeal communities from Little Sippewissett salt marsh, Falmouth, MA, United States - SSM-Prop-6N | ecosystem: Environmental > Aquatic > Marine > Wetlands > Sediment ... | reverse complement strand
GTCGACCCCACCGGTGGCGAACCCCGCCGCAGCGGCGGATCCGGCGATCTTGACTCCCAATCAGGAATGCTGATCAGCCCGGAGATGTACCACAGGCTGGTAAAGCCCCGGCACGCATGCTGAGTTACGGGAAGCCGGTGAGGGGCCAGCCGTGGCAATGCTGCGGTATTTGCTCGCGGTAAAACCTGATAGAATCAATATTAGAAGACGAGCCGGATCGGCCTGCCTCTTGCGGGGCCGGTATCCGGGCTCGGATGGAGAGGATTAACTATGGAAAAAACTATCTACGTCGACTTTGAGAACGTACCGAACATCGAAATCCAGGAAACAAAGGATACCAAGATCCTTCTTTTCATCGGCCAGAGCCAAAAAAGGCTTTCCACCAGCATCGTCAAGGCCATCCAGCCTTTGGGAAAAAACGTCGAGTGGATCCAAATCAAGGGGTCCGGCAAGAACGCTCTGGATTTCCACATTGCCTACTACCTGGCCATAAACAAAGCACAGCCGAACACCGAACATTTCGTCATTTCCAAGGACGCGGGTTTCGATCCCCTGATCGCCCATGCGAACACTCTGGGACAGAAGGTGAGGAGGGTCGTCTCCTTCGCCGACGTGTTCCAGAAGATCGGTCTGGGCAAGGAGCTGGTAGAGAAGTACAAGAAGGTCAGGGAAAACCTGATGAAGCAGCAGAAGGCAAGGAGGCCGAAAAGCAGGAAGACCCTCACCTCCTTCATCGAGGCGACTTTTCAGAAACAAATCAGTCCAGGCGAAACCAACAAGCTGATCGAGAACCTGTTTCGGGAAGGATTGCTGGAGGAGAAGAGCAGGAGGATCTCGTACCTGGATTGACGCCCGGAGGCCGGCCCGCCAACACCGTGGCAGATTAAAGAAGGGACCGGGGCAATCCTATCTACGTATAGTACGGATTCGCCACGGAAATCTCACGATGTATTCCTTCGCAGGAAAAGCACCAGGAGCACCAGGCAGAGGAGCCCGGCAGCGGCCATCATGATGATGCCGATGGAATCGACGGCTGTGTGATTGTAGAGCGCCGTGAAGAGCATTACGGGCAGAAGTCCGAAGAACAGCAGGACGTAGGTGAGAAGAAGTCCGGCCCCGGCCGCGTACCCGAGCGCCCTGCGCTGCAGCAGAAGAACTCCGCCGGTCAGACACAGAGGCGCGATCGTGGCCAGATCACCGATCCAGAGCATGATCTGCAGCGTGCCGACCGGGGTCCGTCGTATCAAAGCGCTGATTATGCCGTTTACCGCGAACACGACGAACAGGGCGGTCAGCCCGACCAGCACTCCACCTGTGACCCGTGCCGGTGCGGTTCCTGCCAGCCTTTCGCGAACCGCCCGGCTGTCGATTCTCGACACTACAACAATGATCGAATATACGCTCAGAACCACCAGAAGAATGTAGGGCAGAAACAACACTCCGAACGGCACCCCTAGAAGATTCATGACGTAGGAGTACAATACGTACAGGAGCACTCCCGGCCAGCAGAGCAGGCCGATGAGCCGGCCGCGTCGGGCCAGCCACATGGATCCGAGCAGAATCGGCAGCCCGATGGCCAGATGGAAGATGTCCACCGGAACAAAGGCCAGGATCAGTTCATCCGTTGGATAGACCGTGCCGCGCAGCAGGAGAGCGGCCAGAGCCGCTGCGCCCATGATCAGGGCCACGGCCAGGGAGAGCACGTAGGCGGTTCTGAGATCACCGGTGACGGGCAGACTCTTCGCCGATGCCCCTGAGTCCGTTGTTTTCACAGTCCTCCTCCTCTTTTACCGGTGCTGCCGTGCAGGCAATATCGCATGCAGCTTTTAATTGTCAGAACGAATTGCCGCTTCATGCCCCGGGTGCAGAGATTGGTAGTCCTCTGCGCCGAATATTGGTTACCCGCTGCCGGTCTGCTCCCGATCCAGGAAAGCCTGTATCAGCTGGATTATTTCTCCGGCTTTGGGGAAGCGATCTTCCTCGAACTTCGAAAAAATCACTTCCTCCTCAACCAGGACATCGAAACTGTGATAATCCCCCGGTCTCAGCTCGACCTCCAGAGCCAGCTCTTTCTCGATCTCTTCCGCCAAACTGGCGGCTATTGATTTATACGCTCAGGAGGTGCAGTGCCGGATCACGACACTGATGCTCCTCTGCGTGTCGGAGAGCTCATCTGCCCCGCTGCCTTCGGCGGACAGAACCACCGGCGCCACGAGAGCAATTGCACAGATCAGCAACACGATTCTTCTCAACTTCATTACCTCCGGTATTATATTTAACAGGCGCTGTTTCGGAAAACGCAGTATCGAAGTATACCGAAAACAGAATCCGAAGTTAACCTCGTATGGCCATTCCGTGCCGGCGAAACCCGGGACGGAGGCCGAGGTCGAAACGCCATATTGCCCTATCGAAAGGATTCATGAAGCTGAAGGAACGCGTCAAGCCCAACTTTCCTTGATTTGGCACGGAATTCGCTATAATAGTAGAATGGAAGCCATTCAAACCCTCAAGAGTTATCTCGGATCCCTCGAGATCGGCCCGCCGATCAGCCACCAGAATCTGACCCTCTTTCCCGTGACCGACGGCCAATCCAAAGACCTCACCTACCTGCTCCTGGAAGAAGCCATGGCCACCGGGAAGTTTCAGATCACGGAGCTGGGATTTGGCACGGTACCGCAGCTGCGCCTGGTCAACAGAACCGGCCGGATTGTGTTCCTGATGGACGGTGAGGCCCTGGTCGGGGCCAAGCAGAACCGCACCCTGAACACCTCGATCCTGGCTGCGGCCAAATCCAACTTCGACATCCCGGTGAGCTGCGTGGAGCAGGGCCGCTGGGCCTTTGCCAGTCAGGAGATGCGGCGCGGGAGCATCACCTACCCCGACCTGCGCAAGCTCAAGCACGGAAGCGTGTATGAGAGCCTCCGCTTCGGCGGCTCCTACCGCTCCGACCAGGAGCGCATCTGGCAGAGCGTGCGGGGCAAGCTGGCCTCCATGAAGGTGGGCTCCGCCACGGTGAACATGGAGGAGGCCTACAGGGCCCACGAAAAGTCGATGGAAGACTTCACCGCGAACCTCGCCTATCCTGCAGGAGCCTGTGGGGTGATCGCGGCTGTAGAAGGCCGTGTCATCTGCGCCGATCTGTTCGACTCCGCCTCGACCCTGGAGAAGCTGTGGTCCCGACTTGTTTCCAGCTACGCAATGGACGCCCTGGAGACCAGCTGGATCCGCCGGCAGGTTTCTGCCGAGGCTTCCTCCGAGTCTTCCCCGCGACCCTCGGGTAGAAGCGCCGCAGCGGACAGCAGAGACACCCCCGCCGTGACCGGGCAGCAGGCAGCCGGACTGCTGCGGATTCCGGATGACGCGGAGATCGAGACGTTCCCCTCCCCCGGTCTGGGCGAAAACGTCCGCTTCCGCCACCGGCGCTTGACCGGCCACGCCCTGGTCTACGAGGATCTGGCGGTGCACGTAGCGCTGTTCGGTCCGGAGGAGCGAGCCGCCGCCTTCAGAAGACCGATCCGCCGGCCTTCGCAGAGACGATCATCGTAGACAGGGCGCATCGATCCGGGGGGCCAGGAACGATCTCCGATCCGTTCGGGCCCTCCGGGGGCCACACGGGTGTTGGGAGAATCCCCCAAGGGGACTCACTCGAACAGCGTTTCGATCTCCGACAGACAGGTGTCGTCGTAGCGCTCCCCCGCGTAAACCTCCAGTATCTCCAGCCGCAGGCAGGACATCCCGAACACCTCGAAGACCAAGTCCTGCTCCAGCTTCAGCTGCTCTTTGTCCAGGTTGGGTTCCAGCCCCAGGTCCTTCTCGATCTCCCGCATGAACATCGGATAGCTGTCGTAGAACCGGTCCAGGGCCTCCCAGACCAGCTGCCTGTGCTCTTCGTAGGATACGGAGAACTCGACAGGCTGCGGCTCCAGGGCATCCTGAAGCTCCGCCTCCGCCTCTTTCAGATCGGTCAGGAAGTACAGGTAGTAATCCAGCTCCGTGACCAGCCCCGGGGCGGTGAATCCCACCACCAAGGACAGCCTCAGCCGCTTGATGCGGTTGTTGTACCGGAAAAGATTCGGACTGCGGGCGAAGCCGTTGGTCAGCCGCAGGCCCTCCACCGGCCGGTTTACCGTGAACAGGACCCACTCCCCGGCTCCGCCGCCCGGAGCCGCCTCCACCCAGCAGGTGCCGGGATCGCCGTCGAACAGCTGCTCGGGGGTGTAGCAAACCTCCTGTCCGCGGATCTGCTCGCAGAAAACGGAGCTGGCCCAGACGCTCTGCTCGAGTTTCGTGGACAGCTCCTGCCAGTCGGAAGCGCCCAGCCCGGCGGGCAGGATCAAGACAATCGGTACAGTCAGCAGGATCAATCGCAGCATTCTTCTCATCGGTGTTATCCTCCGTCTTCAGATTGTAGCAGCACTGCGGGCAAGGATCAAAGCTCCGCAGGCGGTGGTAGTTCAGGCGGAATCGGGTGAAGCAGAACGGGTACAGGGCGTTCGCCTCCGCTTTTATATAACCATTAAATGGTTGAAAATTAGCCACTTATTGGATAATATTCAACCATGTACAGAAGAAATCTGAGAGAAGCTGTTATCACGGCTCTGTCGGACACCCCGGCAGTGTTCCTCCAGGGACCCCGGCAGGCCGGAAAAAGCACGCTGGCTCAGAAAATTGCAGAGAGCGATCACCCGGCCCGGTATCTTTCTCTGGATGACGCGGCGGTGCTGAGTGCCGCAAAAGAGGATCCTCAAGGCTTTGTCTCCGGTTTTTCCGGACCTGTAGTGCTGGATGAGGTGCAGAGGGTACCGGAACTGTTTCTGGCTATCAAGAGAGAAATCGATAAACACAGGGAACCCGGGAAATTTTTGTTGACCGGATCGGCGGATGTACTGCTGCTGCCGAAAATCTCCGAATCCCTGGCAGGGCGTCTGGAGATCCTCACTCTGTGGCCCCTGTCTCAGGGCGAGCTTGCCGCTCACGCCGAGGGATTCATCGACAAGATGTTCGGTTCATCGCTACCGGGTGTCATACCACGAGGTGAAGACAGGGCAAGCCTCATGGCGCGTGTGCTGACCGGCGGATACCCGGAAGTCATCGCCAGGAATGATCGGGAACGACAGCAGACCTGGTTCGGATCCTACATCACGACCATCCTGCAGAGGGATATACGAGACCTTGCCCGTATCGATGCCCTGGCCGATGTTTCACGTTTGCTCTCAATTCTTGCCGCATCAACCAGTCGAATCCTGAACTTCTCCGATCTCAGCCGCGGCATTTCCGTGCCCCTTTCCACTTTGAGGCGCTACACAACGCTGCTGGAAGCCACATTCTTGTTACACCCACTATCTGCCTGGTTTCGCAACCTGGGAAAAAGGCTGGTGAAGTCGGCCAAGGTACTGCTGAGCGACTCGGGACTGGCAGCCCATCTAGTTGGCGCTGATGATTCACGGCTGCTGTCTGATCCACACATTGGGGGTCAAATCCTTGAAACTTTCGCGACCATGGAAATACTCAAACAAACCGGCTGGAGTAAAACGAAACCGCGCCTGTTTCACTACCGAACCCACAGTCAGCGTGAGGTGGATGTTGTATTGGAGAACCGGGCCGGTCAGATCGTGGGCATCGAAATCAAGTCATCCACATCCCTCAAATCAGATGCTTCGGCGGGATTGAAGAGCCTGGCCGAGTCTTGCGGGGAGTCCTTCCTCCGAGGCGTTATCCTATACCTCGGTGAACAGATCGTGCCCTTTTCCCGACGAATCCATGCCGTTCCACTCCCGGCGCTTTGGTGCTGGTAGGTGTGAGGAGGTGAAATCCAATGAAGAGCGCTGAACACGGAAACGCCTGGCAGATGCGGATCGATCTGGACAGCGCCTGGCCGCCGGTCTGGAGGCGCATCCTGGTACCGGGAGGCATCAATCTGCTGGAGTTGCACGAGATCATCCAGGATGTTTTCGGCTGGGAGGATTACCATCTCCATCAGTACATCATCCGCGGTGTGGAGTACGGGGATCCGGAAAACGACGAGTATGGTGACTGGGACATACACGACGAAACCGAGATCTCTTTGAGGGAACTCGGTCTGGCTCCGGGGGAGAGCTTCTCCTACACCTACGACTTCGGCGACAACTGGACCCACACACTCAGGGTGGAAAGGATCACGACCGTCGAGGGCAGAAAGCGGCTGCCCCGCTGCCTGGGCGGAGAACGCGCCTGCCCGCCGGAGGATGTGGGCGGGATCGGCGGCTACGCCGAGTTCATCGACGCCCTAGCCGATCCCGGGCACCCGGAGCACGATCGATTCCGGGTATGGATCGGGGGTAGCTTCGATCCGGAGAGGTTCGATCCGAAGCAGGCAAACCGGCGTCTTGCCGACCGGGCCGCTGCTAAACGCGCCCCTGTATGGGCCCGTATTCCGGAGCGCTACAGAGACGCGCCGCTGAGCGAGCCCTCGGACTGGAGGCCGGCGGACCGGCAGAAACACGCCGACACGGCCCGGAATCTGCCGCTGCGCAGGGACGTTCTGGCCATGCTCGTCTACCTGCGGGATCATAAGATCACGGGCGCCTCCTCCAGCGGCAACCTGCCGCTCAAGGCGGTGGCGGAGGTGGCCGCAGCGTTCGCCGACCCGCCCACCGTGGGGATACGCCTGGGCAACAAGGTATATCCGGCTCGCAGCGAGGAGGAGGTGTGGCCCGTCTATTTCGTCCACATCCTGGCCAACCGAGCGGACCTGATTGCCGGAGGACCGGGCCGGCGTTGGCGCCTGACAAAGCGGGGGGAGCGCTACTTCGACGCTCCGGCGGATCTCCAGGTTCGTGCCCTGCTGGTAGCCTGGTGGCATCAGGTCAACTGGACGGTGGCCACCCGCTACAACATCTTCGACGAGGTTTTTTCTTCCGAGTTTCCCCGCTCCGCCCAGAAGCTTCTCAAACAGCTGGAAGTCGGGCAGCGGGTGGAGTATGAACCGTTCGTCGACAGGCTGATCAAAGAGATCGGCTTGAGGTGGGAGGCGGATGCCGAGGAGTCGGAGCGCATCCGCGAGTATATCGGCTTGAGCCTGGAGCGTATGCTGATCGAGCCGCTCGAAGCCCTCGGCATGCTGACCGGCCAGCGGAGCAGGAACGAAGACGCCCCTTTTAGTCGGGAACGGCTGAGGGCATTCTCTCTCACGGCCTTCGGCCGGATGCTCTTCGAGACCCTGAGGTACTGGTAATCCGCCGTTCTGCAGTCCGCCCCAGATCCGCCCCGTCTCTCCTCATCCTCTATGCACAGAGACCGCCGCATCACTCCGCCGCCAGTTCGCAGAAAACCCCCACGTGATCGCTGGCCCAAAGGAAGCCCGTAGGCCCCGTGGGCGTGGCAAAGGGCCTGTCGAGGAAACGGAAACAGCGGCTGACTGAAAGGGATCTCTCTGCACCTTCGAAGTAGAGAAACAAATAGTCGATTCGGGCTTTGGGGCTGTCCATCGGGTCGGTGATATCCCGGAACCAGGAGGTGGGACCATCGGCTGCCGGTTCTACCTGAACAGCTGCATCGATCAATCCCTCCTCCAGCAGCAGGCGAGTCGGTTGAGAATCCGGGAAAGCGTTGATGTCTCCGCCGATCACCGCCGGCAGCTCCCGGAACCGGTAGGTGTTCCGCAGAAAGCGGATCAGGTCCGCAGCTTGCTTGAGGCGCAGGGGATCCCGGTTCACCCGGTGGGAGAAGTGGGTGTTGTAGACCTCCAGCATTCCCAGGGGGGTATCGATGACGGCTCGCAGAACGATCCGGTTCTCCACCAAACCCGGCTTGGGCATCAGCACGTGGCGCTGGGCTTCCCGGATCGGATAGCGGCTCAGCACCGCCTCTCCCTCCTCGAAGCCGAGCGAAGCTCGGCCGTTTGCCCGGCCGTAGGCCATCTCGTATCCCAAGCCCTCGGCCAGCCAGGGCCCGATCTGCTCCTCCCGGTTTCTGAAAACCGGCACCTCCTGCAGCAGCACGACATCCGGAGCCAGACGTCTGAGTTCCTCCAGGATCAGCTGCTTGCGGCTCTCCAGATGCTCGAAGCGGGGCAGGCCGTGAAGCATGTTCAGCGTGGCGATGGTGACGGTTTGCGTCTCTCGAGGAACCGAAGCGGTGGCCGGCAATGGATCACGGGCTGCTGCCGGCGCTATTGCGGTGGACCGATCGCCGCGCTCCGACAGCCCGGGACTTGTGTAGAGCGCCGGATACAGGCCGGCACAGGCGACCAGAGAGAGCAACACCCAGAATGTGAGCAGGCCAAGTAAAAACCGAATAAACCCTAGCCGTCGGCGGCCTGCGATCGGGCAAGGGGGCTGCTCGTCCATGGAGATGGATCAATCCTGTCCGAGCTTTTGTTCCAGCTCCTCGATTTCCTCTTCCAGCTCTTCGATCTCGATCAGCTGGTGGGGCCGGATGCTGTGGATGGGGATGGAGCGCTTGCGCTCCTTCAACTCGGCCTGGAGTTTCCGGAGCCTTGTTCGCAGGCTCTTGCGGGTCTCACATTCCATTTCAGTCTCCCTGAGCTGTTTTCATAATACTGCCTGGACCCTAAATATGCCAATCCGGGAGGCCCGCACATTCGACAAAAAAGCGGCGCTCTCCAATGTGTGGGGCGCCAATGCCGTACATATGATTGAGGGCAGCAGCGATTCCGGGTAGAATTCCCGCGGAACCCGCCGGGCAGCCGGCAAATGGAGGAGACGAATGAAAGAACGGGGCAGAGGATTTTCTCTGAACGGGTTTTCCCGCTACTACGACCTGGTGACTCCGGCCGAGCGAAGCCGGTTCCGGCGAAAACAGATCGAGCTGAGCGGTATCAGGCCGGGGGACAGGGTGCTGGACGTGGGCTGTGGAACCGGCTCCCTGGCCATCCTGTCCGGGATCGCCGTGGGAGAAAACGGGGAGACGGCGGGTATCGACATCGCAGCCGACATGATTGCCACGGCCCGGGGCAAAGCGAAACGGGCGGGATTGGCTGTCGATTTTCGGGTTTCCTCAATCGAGAACCTACCCTACCCCGACGGCAGCTTCGATGTCGTCACGAGCACCATGATGTTCCACCATCTGCCTGCGCAGATCAAAGAGAGGGGCTTGAGGGAGATCCACCGCGTTCTGAAAGCCGACGGCCGGTTGTTTCTCTGTGACTTTCTCACCCCCCGCCCGCTGACCGCACCGCTCATGCTGCTGATGTTCGTCTGGATGCCTTCCACGCGCTATCAGCTGTTCGGAAAGCTTCCCCGCCTGATCAGAGAGTGCGGCTTCGCAGCCCCGCAGCGGGTCGCCCGCGGGGCTTTGCTCACCTGCTACCGCATCGGAAAAGTGTAGAGTCCTCCATCCGGTTGCTGCGGGCGGTCCGGCTACAAGGCCACAGCACCGCAACGCTGATCGATCTGGACCTGTTCGGCGCTGCGAACTGTGTCGGAGGATTGTGTTCCCATCTGTCCCGGCCGTCCATCCTTGCCTTCAACAACAACCCACCCGGGCACTGTGCTTCAATCATGTAGGTATGCGTTCCGCGACAAATCACCTTCGAAATCCGGCTGCGCGGGGGCTTGCCTGCCGGGCCGGGATGTAGGAAACTACGCGCAGGAGAACTAAGAGGATGAAGGCGAAGTATCTGGCGATTTTCTTAACCCTGTTGTGCTGCGCCCTGCCGCTTTTCGCGCTGGAGGTTCCACAGCTGAGCGCACCGGTAACCGATATGGCCGGACTTTTGAGCGCCGATCAGGCCGGACAGCTGAACCAGCTGCTGCTGGACTATGAAACCGAAACCAGCAACCAGTTCGCCGTGCTGATCATCCCCTCTCTGGAGGGGGAGGTGCTGGAGTCCTACTCGATCCGGGTCGCCGAGGCCTGGGCCCTGGGACAGGCGGACAAGGACAATGGGCTTCTGCTGCTGGTCGCCCTGGCCGAACGCCGTCTGCGTATCGAGGTAGGATACGGGCTGGAGGGGGTGCTGACCGATGCCTTCTGCGGCCGGGTCATCGACAACAGCATCGTGCCGTACTTCAAGAACGAGCAGTATTTCGAGGGGATCAGCACCGGCCTGCTGGAGCTGATTCGCCAGACCGGAGAGGAGTTCAGTCCGGATCCCGCCCTGGAAGCGGTGAGCGGTAGAGCCGGCGACCGCCTCGGCGCCTACCTGTTTCTGATCCTGCCCTTTCTCATGATTGTGGTGGTATCGATCTTCCTCGGTCGAAACCGTGCCTTCAGCCGTCTGTTCAAGAGAAAGTACGACGGACTGAAAGGGGATGCGATCCGCGCGGCCGGGATGGAACCGCGGCTGTACCACGTGTGGAAGAAGCGGGCCCGGCTTCAGCTCAAGGCGCGGGTGGTCGGACTGTCCATAGCCGGAGCCATTCCGGTCCTGCCCTCTCTGGCCATGATTCCGATCATCCCGGTAGCGCTGCTGATTCCCGGTGTGTATCTGTTCGCCCTGCTGATCCTGCCGATCATCTATCGGCCTCAGGAGCTTCCCCGCTCTCTGTCCTACAAGCGGATAGAGGATGACTACGGGAAACTTAAAAATTTGATGAAGGAAGTGTCTTCTGAAGAAGAACGTCAGGAGATGCTCAAGCTGTTCCTGGCCGGATACGTAAGCATCGCCCTGATGCGTACGGTGATCCAGAAGAAGGGGCATTTCGACAGGAAGTACTACATGGCAAGCTACCGCTCCTCCTCCAGCGGCTCCAGCTCGGGTTCCTCCTTCAGCGGAGGGGGCGGATCCTTCGGCGGGGGCGGCGCCTCGGGAGGCTGGTAGGCCCTACCTCCAGCCCCAGAAGAACAGGCGCCAGACCCCGAACAGCAGGGCGGCGCTGAGGATCGCCCCACCGGCGATCAGCCAGGGTAGTGCCCGGAGGCGGGGCGGCTCATAGGACAGCTCATCGGGCAGCTCATCCACATCTCCCCTTTCGTAGGGAAAGTGCTGTACAAGCACCTGTTCCACCCGCTCCAGGATCTCCAGCAGCCCCTCGCAGTACCCGCCGGCGGCGAAGCGTTCGGCCATGGCGTCCCGCAGGGTTTCCCAGTAGTCCGCGGGGGTCACCCGATCGATCCCCTCATCCCCAACGATGGCAAATCTGCGGGAGGGCAGGGCCAGGTACACCAGCACCCCGTTTCGCCGTTTGGTAGCGGTCATACCGAGGGAGATAAAAGTCCTGCGCGCTGCCTCCAGGGGATCGGTGACCCGCCGGCCGGTCACGTGTATGCGGACCTCCCCGGAGCTGCGTTTCTCGATTCTCGCGATCTTGTCCAGCAGCCGGTTCTGCTCTTCCGGGGTGATAAGCCTGTCCAGAGATCCCTTTTTCTTCATGTCTCAGAACCTATCCCTCATCCCTGCCCCCTGTCAATGTCGCGGCGCACCGGTTCCGGCATTGCCAACCGCGCGCCGGTAGAAACCAGCATGCAGCAACCTTCGGTTTCGCCGCAAATACCGGTAGAAAAACCGCGGCTCACCATCTGCCCTTGATGCCTGAGATGCCGAAGGCTTTGAGGCTGAGCCTCTGGATGAACCGCTGGAAGTTCGATTCGCCGCTCTTTATCCGTTGGAAGTACACGCCCAACAGACCCTGCCTGCGAAAGATCACCTGGAGGTCCACGGGGAACTGTTCGTTGTCCAGGCTCAAGACGGCCTCTTCGATCACCGCATCCGCCTGGAGCTGCGGAGCGATATCAGGGGTCTTCGAACGGATCGCAGCCCCGATTTGGGATACGTTTACCAACTCGAAGGTATGGATCCGGTTCGTGCCCGGCACGGTAACGGTGAGCGCTCCCTGAAATACCGACCCTGTGTAAAATCTCGGATAGACCCGTGCGCTTTCATTCGGTAGTTTCCTGTGGATGATGTCGTAGACCCGTTTCAGATGAAACTCCGGGAGAAAGGGTTTGACAATGATTCCGGATACTCCCAACATCAGGGCTTCATTTGCCTGATCCAGGGTGACCGTTTCTGCTATGAGAATGATCATGATCTTCTTCTGAGCCAGCCGCAGGCCCGATGCGACGATCTTCCACCTCCTGGCCAGCTGGTCGATGTCCATGATCACGTAGTCCGGCTCGAGAACGTTGAGATCCCGGATCAGCTCCTGGATATCCTCCGATACAGTGACCTCGTAACCCAACAGCGAGTAGCTTTCCAGGAAGCTCTTGCGGAGCTCTTCCGATTTTGAGATCACAACCAGATTCTGGTCCACCGTCTAGGCTCTACTCCCAAATCCCCGGGATCGGTACGCCGCAGTACGGGCAGGCACCGTTTTTCACTCTGTTCTCCACCACCATGAACCCGGAGCGGCGAAGGATCATCCGACCGCAACGCGGACAGAAGGTGTTCGCCCCCTCATGTCCCGGAACATTTCCGATATAGACGAACTCCAAGCCCGCCTCCATCGCCGTACGACGGGCCTGCTCGAGAGTGGACACCGGCGTGGGGGGCAGGCTTCTGAGCTTATACAGCGGATAGAAACGGGTCAGATGAAGCGGTGTGTCCGCTCCCAGCTGCTCTTTGATCCAGAGACTCATCCGCCGAATCATCTCCATGTCATCATTCTGAGTGGGAATCAGCAGATTGGTGATCTCCAGGTGAACCCCGCTGCGCTTGAGGAGCTTTAAGCTCTCCAGCACCGGAGCGCGCCTTCCCTCGCATAGATCCCGATAGAAGGATTCGCTGAATCCCTTGAGGTCGATGTTGGCCGCATCCAGCAGGGGACACAACTGCTGCAGTGGAGCCGGATTGATAAAGCCATTGGAGTGCATCACGTTCAACAGACCGGCCTCTGCGGCCAACCGGGCCGTGTCGAACATGAACTCGTAGAACACCGTGGGTTCTGTGTAGGTGTAGGCTATCGAGCGTGCCCGCATCTCCAGAGCCTGCCGTACGATCAATTCCGGGGGCGCTTCATAGCTGTAGATCTCTTCCGGTTCGGCCTGGGAGATCTCCCAATTCTGGCAGAACTTGCAGTGCAGATTGCAGCCTGCCGTGGCCAGAGAGAAGGAGCCGCTTGCCGGCAGGACGTGGAAGAAGGGTTTCTTCTCGATCGGATCCAGGTGGATCGCCGCGGGATTGCCGTACACCAGGCTGACATACTCCCCGCCCCGGTTCTCCCGTACTCCGCAGAACCCTCTCTTGCCCCGGGAGACCCGGCAGCGACGCGGACACAGACCGCACTGCACGATTCCTCCGCTCAGGGGGGTGTACCAACTGGCCGGGTGGGTCCTTACCAGACCCTGCTGCACGATCTGGGCGCCTGCGGATTGGGGAAAGCCAAGCACGGACAGAACGGAGAAGGCGCATACACCGGAGGCACACGTCTTGATAAACTCCCGTCTGGATACGCCGGGATGGAAGCGGCGATGAGAGAGATCCGTGCGTTGAGATCCAACGCGATCCGTGCTCACCCCTTCAGAGTATTCTCTAATCCCCCGTGGTTCAAGGGATCGAGTATTCCGTACACATTCGGGGATCAACGGGTGCGGTGCAGCCGGGACGGTTGCCTCGATTACCGGGTGGCAATGGCGCAACCGGGATCGACTGTGGGATTGACGAAAGGCTGTAAAAATACTGCGAAGCTGTGGTATCATGGTCGAAAGGGGCGTATCGGCCGCGACGTCCGCCCTCAACCCTTGTATTTGCCTGCGTGGTCCGACGCCCGCCGAGCGTCATGGAACTGACCCGTCGGGAGTTTATCAGAGGGTTTCTGGCCGTGGGAGGATCCGTGCTCCTCACCTCGGCACCCCTGCGGCTTTTCGCCCAGGACCGGGGAAGCGACCTCTCCGGCTCATGGGCCCCGGCGTACGCACGGCTGGAACAAGCCGGGCAGCTGGCCGGGCGAGTGGAGGAGGCCTACGCTCTTTTCGAGAGCTGCCGCTGCTGTCCCCGTCAGTGCGGAGTCAACCGGCGGGCCGGACAGAGGGGATTCTGCCGAGCACCGGCACAGGTGATGGTCTACAGCGCCCATCCCCACTTCGGCGAAGAGATACCCCTGGTCGGAACGGGCGGTTCGGGCACAATTTTCTTCTCCAACTGCAATCTCCGCTGCGTTTTCTGTCAGAACTGGCCCATCTCCCTGGAGGGACGGGGCAGCGTGATGGAGGATACTCAGCTGGCACAGATAATGCTCGAGCTGCAGCGCATCGGCTGTGCCAACATCAACCTGGTCACGCCGACCCACGTGATGCCCAATATCCTGAGCGCCACCCGGATCGCCCTGAACAGGGGTCTGCATCTGCCCCTGGTGTACAACACCAGCGGCTACGAGCGGGTTGAGATCGTTAGGCTGCTGGACGGGATCGTGGACATCTACCTGCCCGACTTCAAATACACGGATTCCAAGCAGGCGGCCAGGTACTCCTCCGGTGCCTCCGACTATCCTCAGATGGCGAAACAGGGAATCGCCGAGATGTACCGACAGGTCGGAAACCTCGAGGTTTCCAGTGACGGAGTCGCCCGACGGGGGCTGATGATACGGCACCTGGTCATGCCCAACCAGGTGGCTGGAACCCGAGCGTTCGTGCGTTGGGTGGCCGAACAGTTGAGCGGCTCGACCTATGTGAACATCATGGCCCAGTACCATGTAGCCTACCAGGCCTACAACTACCCGGAAATCGCCCGGGGCATCACCGTGGAGGAGTTCCTCGAAGCGATCGAATGGGCACAACAATCCGGATTGACCAACCTTGACGAAAAGTCCCTTGCTCTCTGGAAATACTATCGAAAGTGATCGCCCCGCTGCTCTGCGGTGGTCGGCCTTCCGGGCTTCCCTGCTCGTCATGGGCGCAAGCGGGATCATCGCCCAGATCGTCCTGCTGCGGGAGTTGCTGGTCTCGTTTCTGGGAAACGAGCTGGTACTCGGAATCATACTGGCCAACTGGCTGATTTTAGAAGCCGCCGGAGCTTTCCTGGTCGGCAGAGCCCTGGGCCGGCAGGGCCGGGCCTTCAGGGCGTTTCTGATAACCCAGCTGCTTTTCTCCCTCGCTCTGCCCGCAGCGATCTACTGCTCCCGCGTATTCAAGACCGTCCTGCTCCGCCTGCCCGCAGCGGCTATGGGCTTCTCCGGGATCCTCGGACTCTCCCTGCTGATCCTCCTGCCGGCGGCCGTTCCCCACGGAGCGTTGTTCACCCTGGGCTCGAAACTCTACCGAACGAAGGCGAAGGATGAAGGTGGATCAACCGTATACCGGGCATCCTCGATCGGCTGGGTGTACGTGCTGGAGTCCTTCGGCTCGATCCTGGGCGGATCTGTACTCACCTTCGTTTTGGTGAAACGTTTCGATTCATTTACCATTGCCTGGGGAGTATCCCTGAGCAACGCTCTGGTTTCACTGGTTCTGCTCCAGCCGAAATCCCGGCGCCCCTCTGTGCAGCGGCATACGCGGGTTTTGTGGGGTGTTTCACTGTTTCTCGCCCTCTCTTACAGCGCCGTGCTCTTCTCTCCCCTGGGAAGGCAGATACACCTGTACTCGATCCGCATCCGGTGGCACGGCCTGCAGCCCGTGGAAACCGAGAACTCGATCTACGGAAACATTGCCGTAACCTCTTCAGACGGTCAGAGGACCTTCTTCGTCGACGGGGTACCGGTTGTGACGGTGCCGGTTCCGGACATCGCCACCATCGAAGATTTCACGCATTTCCCCATGCTTCTGCATCCCGAGCCTCGATCGATCCTCATAGCCAGCGGTGGTGCGGGGGGCGTGATTCGAGAGGTTCTGAAGCACCCGGTGCGGCGTATCGACTATGTAGAGCTGGACCCCCTGCTGCTGAGACTGATCGCTCGTCACGGCTCCGCACTGACGCGGCAGGAACTGTCCGACCCGAGGGTGGAGATTCACTACAGGGATGCACGGTTTTTCATCACCCGCACCGACAGGCGCTACGACCTGCTGCTCATCGGGCTCGGTCTGCCCCAGGAGCTGCAGACCAACCGCCTGTTCTCCCGGGAGTTTTTCGCCACCGCCCAAACAAAGCTGAACCCGGGAGGACTGCTCGCCCTGTCCTTGCCCGGTTCCCTGACCTACCTGGGCGAAGAACTGCGGAATCTCAACAGCTGCCTGCTGGACACCTTGGAGAGCGTATTTGCCTACGTGCGAGTCATCCCCGGAGAGGAAAACCTCTACGTCGCCTCCGACTCCCCTGCTCTGTTGCGGGCCAGGGCCTCCGATCTGGCCACCCGGTTCGAGCAGCGAAATCTCCGGACGCATCTGATAAACCCACCATACCTGGAGTACAGACTTCAGCCTCAGTGGCTGAACGCCTACCAGCAGGCCGTGGATCGTCTCCCGGAACGCATCAACTCCGATTTTCGTCCCCTGGCCGTGTTCTACGGACTGTCGTACTGGAACGCCCTGTACTCCCCCTACCTCAAGGGTCTGTTCGCCTGGATCGAAGGAGTCCGCCTCTCCACGATCATCATCCTGGTCGCCTTGGTAACTGTGCTGATGTCGATCCTTCTCACCGTGGGCCACGGCAGAGCCACGATAGCACTGCCCTACGCGATCGCCACGACCGGGTTCTGCGGTATGGTCTTCGACCTGGCCATCATCTTCACCTTTCAGGCCTTGTTCGGCTACCTGTACTATCAGATCGGTCTGCTCGTCACGGTTTTCATGGCCGGAGCGGCCCTGAGCAGCCTGCTGGCCACCAGGAGCCTGCAGCACGGGGGAGGCGGCCCGACCGCCTTCCTGATTACCGAGCTGGGTATCGTGATTTTCGCCGGCCTTCTGCCCCTGGCTTTCACGATTCCCTCCCGCTCCATCCAGCGCCCGATGGTGAATCTGGCGCTCCATGCCCTGTTTCTCCTGATGTCCTTCATCTCCGGGGCGCTCACCGGTGCTCAGTTCCCCCTGGCCACCGGCCTGCACCTCGGCGCCGCCTCGAAAACAGGGATCGGGGGTGATGCGCCGGAGACAGAGAAACAGCAGCCCGGCATCGCCGAAGCGGCCCACACCGCAGGACTGCTGTACGGAGCCGATCTGGTGGGCGGATATTTCGGCGGTCTGATCGGCGGAGTGGTTCTCCTGCCGATCCTGGGCCTGTGGAACAGCTGCTTGATCCTAGCCGCGATCAAGGCGAGCAGTCTCATCTTGAATCTGCTGTATTCCCTCTACAGTAGGACATCTACCTAAACGGGAAGCGGCAGGAAGCCAGGGCCCTCCGGCTAGTCCGCAGTATCTTGACAGCCCCGCGCCCCCGGATAAGATAGTGCCGGGGCGCCGGAAGAGCTCCCACAACAACCAGACCGGAGGACGACACAGATGAAACAACCACTGATCAAGCTCGTAGCTGTACTCGGATTTCTTACAATCCTGGCATCCTGCTACTCCCTGATCGAATCGGCGGTTGAGGGCGCCGTGTCCAAAGAAACCGAAGAGGCGATCACCGGGTCCGGCTCGACAGCCGATTCCGGCGAGACCAGTGGATCCGCGACTGCTGAATCGGTTGGTGAGGCACACCCGATCGCGGGGACATGGATCAATCCCGACTACAACGACGAAGGCCGGTCCGCCCGGGTGGTCTACAACCTCAACGCCGACGGCACCTATACCTACCTGGCCTTCGACCGAGTCGAAGGCGGGCAGGTCTACGAGGGAACCGTCAAGTACGTGAAAACCTGGATCGACGAACAGGGCCGAAATTGCGGACAGTCCGTTGTGACCCTTGGGGGGATGTCCTGGGATACCCTGGACAGAATCGCCGCGGACGGATCGACCCTGGAGGTGCAGTCCGGGGTGCGCAAGATCAACCCGAAGGGTTCCCGGTACTCGATCTACTACCGGCAGTAGGGATCGTCCCGCAGGGGCGGCCGCCGGATTCAGGATAGCAGCAACGCAAGATCCTCCCCGGAAAGCTCCCCGATCAGGCGATTGTCCTGGCTGATGATGGCCTCCGCCAGCTCCCGCTTGGAGCGCTGCAGCTCCAGTACCTTCTCCTCCACCGTATCCTTGGCGATCAACCGGTAGGCGAATACCCGCTTGTCCTGGCCGATGCGGTGGCTCCGATCGATGGCCTGGGCCTCCGTGGCCGGATTCCACCACGGGTCCAGAAGGAAAACGTACTCCGCCGCGGTCAGGTTCAGCCCCAGGCCTCCGGCCTTCAGGCTGATCAGGAACAGCCGGCACTCAGGGTCCTCCTGGAAGCGTTGGACGTGTCGAGCCCGATTCCGGGTCCTGCCGTCCAAATACTCATAGCTCAAGCCCAACTCATCCAGCCTGGAACGGAGGATCTTCAGCAGACTGGTAAATTGCGAGAACACCAGGGCCTTTCGTTCCTCCGAGGCGACATCCTCCAACTGTTGGAGCAGCAGATCGAGTTTGGTGCTGGAGCGATTCACCCTTGTCTTGTCCAGCAGTCCGGGATGGCAGGCCGCCTGACGAAGCCGCAGTAGAGCCTCCAGAACCTTGATCTTGGAACGGCCCAGACCATCGGATTCGATTCGCCGCTGCAAACTTCGCTGATAGTAGCGTTTGAGCTGATCGTAGCGGCGCCGCTCCGCGGATTCCAATTCGCAGAACAGGGTCTGCTCGACCTTCTCCGGCAGCTCCGGCGCCACCTGCTCCTTGGTCCGGCGAAGGATGAAGGGCTTCAGATACCGGGCCAACAGCCTACGCGTGTCATCACTCAGAGGCCCCCGGTTCTTGATCTGTTTGTTGAAGAAGGAAACCCCTCCCAACATCCCCGGATTGAGAAATTCGAACAGGCTCCACAGCTCTCCCAGGTGATTCTGGATCGGTGTGCCGCTCAGGGCCAGCCGCCTGCGACCCTGCAGCAGCCTGGCCGCTTTGGCGGTCAGGCTGCCCGCGTTTTTGATGATCTGAGCCTCATCCAGGATGATGTAGTCGAAGGGGTAGTCCTTGAGAAGCCCGATATCGTTTCTCATGGTTCCGTAGGTGGTCAGCACCGCGTCGAAGCCCCGGAAACGCTTCGTGTCCTTCCTTCTGTTTATTCCCGTATGATCCAGGAACTTCAGCTCGGGAGTGAAACGCCCCGCCTCCTGTTTCCAGTTGAACACGAGAGACTTCGGCACCACCACCAGGGAGGCTTTTGCTTTTCGCCTACCCTGCAGCAAAGCCAGTACCTGAATGGTCTTTCCCAATCCCATGTCATCAGCCAGGCAACCGCCGAACCCGAACTGATCGAGAAAATCGAACCATCCCAGCCCGTCCCGCTGGTAGCCGCGCAGAGAGCCGACAAAGCCCTCCGGGGCCTCCAGAGCTCTGATCCCCGAGTAGTCCTTCAATTTGTCCCGTACACGAACGAAGGCCTCATCGAAGCTGGACTCGGGTTGATCCTGCAACAGCAGATCGATCAGCAGAGCCTGGGAGCTGCGAAAACGAAGATGATCCTCCTGGGATTCCCCCAGCTCCAGCAGAAACCCCTGCTGCTTGAGCCAGTCCTGGGGAAGAACCCCAAAGCTTCCGTCACCCAGACGTACCGTATTCTCACCCCTATGGACGGCCTTGAGCAGCTCCGGCAGGGTGATCTCGGTATCCCCGAAACGCATCCCCCCGTGAATCTCGAACCAGTCTACCCCCGAGACCACATGAACATTGACCTCGGTGACGCTGCGCAGAAGCCTTCCTTCCGCTTCCACCTGCCAGCCCTCCTGCAGCAGCCGCTGTACCACCTCGGGTAGCCGGCGAACGCCCAGCTTCAGGACTTGCGAAGCGCTGCGGTACTCGTACACCCGCCTGAATCCCAGCTCCAGCAATCTATCCAGGGCCTGATGCTCCGCCCGTCCGTCCCTCAAGACCACCAGCTGTTGATCCTGGATATAGGCCCCGGAGCCATGCGCCGGGGCGCTCAGCACCTGATCCCCGTAGATGAAGGAGAGCTCCCCGATCAGGCCGCCGCCGGTGGGGGATTGACGGACTCGATCCGCCTTGCTCACTTTGAGCCTGGGGATGGGTGAATCGCTCACGGTACGTATTCCCACCGAATCGTCGATTTCAAGAGGATCGAGATCGGGAAAGGCCAGCAGCTCCTCGAGGAACTCGGGAAGCTGATCTCCGGGCATTGTCAGATGCTTTCTGCCCCGCAGCACGCTGACCCAGGCAAAGGAGACGTTCATCCGGTACCGCGCCAGTGATCCGTCCAAAAACATCAAGCCACCGGCAAGCAGAAGCTCCGGCTTCGACAGGGGAATCTCCTCCCCTTCCCTCCTCAACATCCCCTCCAGACGGACCTTCTCCCCTTCTGGATTCCCCCTGAGAATGAAACCGAACTGCCATGGTGAGCCCCGGTCCCAGAGAACAGGGCTGTCCCAGATGCCTCGGTTCAAATCGGCATCTTCGTGGGTCCTGCAGAACAGACGACCGGTTTTCGCCATCTTGGGCAGCAGCAGCCGGACCAGATCCACGTCCAGCAGGTAGGTGGGACAGAGCAGCTGGATCTCCTGACCGAGCAGACGGTAACCGTAGGCCCGCCCATCGTATACGTTCTGGTAGGAACCTCCCCGCAACACCCCCAGGATCTCCCGGTCATTGGAAACGGGGATCTGCCACAGATCCTCCAGTCGATAACCGCTGCCGGAGATGGGCCTGATCTGCCCGCCCTTGTCCCGGTAGTGCAGGTGCACGGTCGCCCGCCCGCCGGACAGGGTTCGGGGAATGTCGAAGAGGTACAGCAGCTGTCGATCCGCAGGCCAGGGCTTGCCAGCGGATCGCCCTTCCGCATCCCGGTGCTCCCGTATCCGCTGCAAATCCAGCTTCCACTCCGGAAGCGGTTCGTCCGTTGCGGCCGCCTCCGGCTCTTCCATCACCCCCGCTTCCTGCTCTGAGCCCGGCCTTCGCACCGCTTGCCACCTGTGGAAAAAATCGCTCCCGTCCAGTTTGAGAAGCACGGCCCACAGATGCTTGCAGGGTTGCTCCTCGTTGAAGAAGTAGGGGCAGGTACAGGAGTAGCTGATATCCGGGCCCTGGAAACCGAGCTGCACGGTGTAACGTCGGGTTCCCTGGACGAAGGCCAGCACCCTTCCGGGATCCCCCGGGTCGACTTCGGTCAGCCGTACCCTGTTCTCGTGGAAGTATTCCTTTCCCCTTTTCCGGATTACGGGGTAAAAATCTGTAGCGAGGCTTTGAAGGATCGGATGGCCCATTCTCTAGAAGCGACTATATCCGGGTAGGCGGGATTGAGCAAGCGGGATGGGGTTAATCGGGAGAAGCCGGCCTCAAAACAGCAGCAGGTACACCGAACCCATACCCAATGCTACGCCGATCAGGTGGCGCAGGTTGATTGTCTCTCCGATATAAAATCCGTAGCCGGTGATGATGAGGATGACCACGATGGTCATGACCGGATAGATCTTGCTGATCGGAAACTGCCTCAGCAGATACAGGTAGTTGAAGAAAGCGATCCCGTAAAGGGCGACGCTCAGGCACATGAACAGAAACCATTCCCGGCTCCAGTTGTTGAAGGTAGAGGTTTTTTTCAAGCCGATCTGGGCCACTGCGGTCAGAACGGCGCCGACGGGAACCAGTATATATTTGATCATTCGAGTACCTCCTAGAGGTGAACCAGCAGATGAACCCGCCGGCGGTTGTAGGTCAGCGGATCGGTAAGGATCTGCGCATCCAGGCTCAACTCAGCGATCAGCTGTTCCAGCGCGGGTACCGGGAGACAGAGCAGGCCCTGTTCTGCCCGTATGCGGAAGTAGCGGGAGAAACGGGTCTGAGCGAGGAAACGGACGCATTCGATCAGATAGCCCTCCTGCCACCCGGATTTCACCAGCTCGATAATATCGAGCAGGGGCACGCTGTCCGTGGGGATATCGGCGATCAGCAGACAGGCCCCCGGAGCCGAGACGGCGGCCGCGCTTCGAATAAGATCCCCCACATCCGCCACTGTACGAAAATACTGGACCACGCTCAAGACCACGGTCTTCGTGTAGCGGGTGTGATTCAGGAAGGAAAGGTCGGTGTAGCGATCCGGAGGCAGGGTGAAAAACTGGGTATTGGGGCAGTCCCGAAACTGCCGTTTACACTCGGCGATCATTTGGGCGGAGGTGTCAACGCCATGCACCTCTTTGACCAGGCCATGGAGATGCTCAACCAGATAGCCGGGGCCGCAGCCGAAATCCAACACCACGTCCGATCGCTCGTAGTTCAACAGCCTGTGGGAGGATTCGAAGAAATGACCGGTCATGCGCCGCATCACCGAGCGGAAGATGCGATCCGTGTCCCAGTACTCGATCCAGTTCATGGCTGTTCCGATTCGATCCCCCCCGCGGGTATCGAAATCCCTCCGGCCCACCTGCGAAGCTCCGGGCTCAACAGGGCGGCGGTCTCTACACCGCGACGGGAGGAGAAGTAGAATCGACTCTTCCGGGGATCTTCTGTCCACACCTCCCGGTCGCCGGGGTCTGCCGGGCCGGGGTGAAAGAGCACCTCCACTTCCGCATCCTCAGCCGGGAGACGACGGGCAATCCGCTTCAGCCCCCGACTCGTGACCCTTTCGGTCATCCGCCCGGAAAACAATACCCCGAGAGTTCGTTCGGGGCAGGCGAAGCCCCGACGAAGAAGCTGCTTCCGGCAGGAGCGGGAAAGCACCCTCAGCACCGGCAACTTCAGGAGATTGGGAGAGATCAGATCGGCCAGGCCGCGAACGCCGCTTCGGGCCGTAA
>Ga0272441_10005283_pt1 | contig 22616 bp, 13 predicted proteins | sample SSMProp6N_FD_193582 | JGI IMG/M metagenome (GOLD analysis project Ga0272441, IMG submission 193582) | Marine sediment archaeal communities from Little Sippewissett salt marsh, Falmouth, MA, United States - SSM-Prop-6N | ecosystem: Environmental > Aquatic > Marine > Wetlands > Sediment ... | reverse complement strand
GCCATTCCGCGGCGACCTGATGATCGTCCATCCTTGGACCTCCTCGCTCTGTCGGCAACCCCTTGCCATGCCGAGGAGTATACGTTCAATGACGGTTATGGGATAGGCTCTAAGTGCAAGTTGTGCTCAGGGGGTTTTGAGCGTACGCGACTGGTGTTATCGCCAGGAGTATCATCACACAACCGTACAGCCACAGCTTGCCGCTACACATCGTTAACGATCTCCTATCTATAGAACCATTAGGCGATTCTGCCTATCACTGACGACAATCTTCCGGCACACCCCAGGCCTCGGGATGAAGGTAGGTACCGCGCTGGTCCGCTGGCTTCTCGACTTCAACCGGAATGCGATTGGCCTCGGCGAACGGATCGTGCCGGATACCGGTAACCTGCCAGGAGACCTCGATGTGTGGCTTGTCTGTGCGGATCAGGAAACGGTTGTCCTTGATCTTCTTCGCAATGATAGCCTGGGCGAACTCGCCGATCACCGTAAGCTGGTAACGATAGTCACGGTTAAGCGCCTCAAACCACTCGGGCAGGCTGACCCAGGCCGCGCCGGTGTCGTCGGTCACGACGTTACCGTTGTAGACGTTCATCATGTCGGGCGATTCGACAAAGGAGTGGTAGAGGTACTTGTTCTCGGGGTCGAGTGGATGGTCAATCTTGAACGAGCCGCCACCCTTTGTGACCGTCCCCCACACGTCAAGATCGTTCCGGATCTCCACGCTCTGAGTAACGGTCGCATACCCATCGATCCTGACCGTGCCATCGAAATACCCAGCCCAGCCAATTCCGGAGCCGATGCCTTTCACACCGGCACTCCCCTCGCCGAAGGCCTCGCCGACCACTCCGGCGCCGGCGTAGTAAGGGTCGATGGATACACCGTAGACGCCAATGCCATAGTTGGCTCGCGCCTCGAAGTACCCGCCATATGTTGTCTCTGAACCAGCTCCCGTTCTATCCGCTAGTCCATAGACGGCACGGGCATCGTTGCCGCAGGCGCGGAAGTAGCCCGCGTACTTCTCACCGTCGGAAGGGTTGAGGTTCTCGACGAACAGGGGGCGTCCGGTAAAGGAAGATGTCTTGGCATACAAGGCGTGCCCGGCCCCGGTAGACTCGAAGTATCCGCCGTAGTGTACGCTGCCGCTGGTGTCGGTGGCTTGGCCATGCACGCCGATACCGTAGTAACCGCTGGCGGTACCGTGGACGCCGACGCCGTAGTGTCCGGTGGCCTCGCCGGTGACGGCGTGCCCCGCGTCGCCGTCAACGAAGCCGTAGACACCACGGCCGTTGCTGCCTTCCGATTCGAAGTACCCCCCATAGTGCTCATCGGAACTGGAGTTGGTCGCGGCGCCATAGATGGCACGACCAGTGAATGCCTGAGTTTCAAAGTGCCCGCCGGTTCCGTTGGAACTCCACGAGCGCCCGTAAACGGCGATGCCGTTGTCGCCGTCGGCCAAGCCGACGACGCCGCGCGCGTTGTTGCCATCGGCCTGACCGACAACACCCCAGCCCTCATCGGCGGTAGCTGTCCCGTAGACGCCGAACGCATGGTCGCCGGTGGCTTCACCGTGGACGCCGTGTCCGACGGTGGCGGCGGCTTCAAAGTACCCACCGTAGCCCTCCCCGTTACCGGCAAAACTGCTCACGCCAAGCACACCGGTACCGCCTGATTCAGTGGCTTCGTTGCGTGCGAGAACACCTGCGGCTAGCTCGGAGGTCGTTGTAAAGGCGCCGCCGAAGCCGTATCCGGGGGACATTCCGGTCCACCTGCCATGTACGCCGATACCGGAAGTGGCCAATGACGATTCGCCATACACGCCCTCGTAATGGCGGCCGAGCGCGCCTAGGCTCCCGACCAACTGGTTCTCGCCCTGGACGCCGGTACCCTGGGTGGCAACGCCGCGGACACCAAAGGCCGTACCGTCAGTGTGAGTCGCTTCGCCGTACACACCAGCACCCTCGTCGCTGTTGGATCGACCGTATACCCCGATGGCGGTGCTGCTCGCGCTGCCATCCTCTGCCAGCCCGTAGATGGCAATTCCGGCGGGGCTGATGTTCTCTCCGTAGACGGCATAGGCGTTGCCCGACTCGGCTTCATTGAACGATTCGATGCCTCTGCCGTCTGGACTCGCAACGTAGGCGTTCACCGCGCACGCGTAGCCCGAATTCGCCGTTGCACTCGCCGAGATCGCTGTGCCGCCACTCGCCGATGTGTTACGAACGCGCATTGCAGTCGAACTGTCACTCGACACGTGCAGCTGTGCCTGGGGATTCGTCGTGCCGATCCCCACGTCGCCGGCGTTGGTGTTGTAGATATCGTCCGCGCTCGCGGCCCAGAAGCCGCCGCTGCCGGGACCGCTGAGGGCGTACAGCGCATATGGCGCGGCGGTTACCGGCTGCCGCGGGCTGAGCGTGGTCCAGTTGCCGGCGCCGGAGGGGAATTCGACTTCGATCTCCAGCCAGCGGGCGTCACCGTTGAACACACCCGCACCGAAATCCAGCTCGATGGTGAACAGACCATCGATCACGGGAACGGCTGAGACGTCGATGCTGCCAATGAGGTTTCCACCGCTGTCAGCGTCCCAGGCGTGGAAGATGAAGTCGGCATCTCCTGTTAGTGCCACGCCGGCCTCCTTGAGCAGCCCCTGGTACGTGAAAGTCATGCCCTGGGGAGCTTGCGCGTACAAAGCCGCCGGCGTCGCCAGGATCGCCGCCATGACGGCCACAAAGAGTCGTCGCGTGTTCATGGTCGCTCACCTCCTTAACCGGCAGTTTCTGTACTTCAGGCCCTGCTTATGATTCTATCATAATCGGCGCGGAGTCCGAAGCCGAAATGAGCGTCGCGTCCCTCCGGGTTATGAGCCTTAGCAGCCCAGCGCGCGGAAGTTGTTGCCCATTCGCAAGTTAAGGAAACAGCAAGAACTTAGGGACACCGGAACACGTCGGCATGTCATGCATGCCGTGCATGTTGAGCGCGGTTTCAGTTACGAACTAGTGGCACGTCAATGCTGTCGGTTGCGCTGCTGAGAGGACGATTGCGGCGCCATGCGGGGGTGGTTTCGAACCGAGGGCCTAGCCTGGGCACCGGTTGCCTTGGCTTGGGTGGATGGGGTTCCAGAATGTCGGGCACTGCTCGTTTCGGCTTTCATACGCCGCTCAATGGGGATTCGATCGCCATGTTACGCTGGTGTCCTAGTCCACCGAATCTTGCGCCGCGTGATACGGGGCGTAATCCCCTGCCCTTCAAGTTGTTATGATGGCTGGTGGTATGGTGGGGAGGCAGAATGGCCAGGCACCAGAATCCGGGGAGAACCCCACTGCCGCGGGGTTGGCCGCAGCATGTCAGGCTGGCCTTGCTGCACGTCATCGCGTCGGCCCAGTACGCGGTGGCCTACACACGTGGTTGGGCGGTCGACAGCCCAATTCGCCGGTTACGTCTCAAGGCCGAGAATGCCCGGCTCCGGCAGGAAGTGGCCCTGCTCACGGAGGAGATCCGGATTAAGGACGCGCGGGTGAAGCGGGGCGAGCCGCAGAGACGGCCACACTACCTGCCGATCGAGCGTATGGCGATCCTCGAACTCCGAATGGCTCGGGCATGGTCCGCGCTGCAGACAGCTGAAACGTTCCTCGTCACGGAAGCCACGATTGCCTCCTGGATGAGACGCGTTGATGAAAGTGGAGCGAGCGCGCTCATCCGGATCCGCGAGCCCGTCAGCAAGTTCCCTGACTTCGTGCGGTAGGCGGTACAGCGTTTGAAGGCACTGTGCCCGAGCTTGGGCTAGACCAAGATCGCCGAGATACTGTGTCGTGCCGGCCTGCACCTCGGCACCACGACGGTCGGACGAATCCTCAAGGAACTGCCCCACACGACGCCATCAGAAGCTGCTGAGACGACGGACCGCGTCATGACCGCCACGTACGCGAACCACGTCTGGCACATTGATCTGACCACCGTGCCCACAGGAGCGGGCTTCTGGGTACCGTGGGTGCCGTTCGCGCTGCCGCAGTGCTGGCCGTTCTGCTGGTGGCTGGCTGTTGTCATTGACCATTACTCGCGCCGCGCGATGGGCTTCTGGGTATTCCCGAACCGACCCACGTCGCTCACGGTGCGCAGCTTCCTGGGAAGGCTGATTGCACGGGCGAAACGTGCCGCGTAGGCCCCGGGGATCACGTTGGCGTGCCGCTTCTTTGCAGTGAATGTACGCGCTGGAACACTGGATGAGGCGAGACGCACTCCCGAATCATCGGAGACCGCCATCAATGACACATGCGGGCCTCACCTCACGACGATAAACCGTCATTCAGTGACAAATCCAGTCGTCCTTCTGACCGCGCAACTTTCGGTGGACACACACACCGGACCATGGCATGCACCACAGAGGGTATCCACCGCAAAACCGAGCACGAAACGCAGCAAAACGAGATTTTCATGGAAACGTGAGCGGCCACAACTATGATTCGCGTGGGTAATCGGACCGAAAGCCAATTCACACAACGAGGCCACACACCGCGTCACACGCAACGGCGAGCCGTGCGCACTAGGAGGAAGAAGATGAAGAGCAAATGGATGATGGTTCTCGCTTCCGCACTGATCGTAGCCCTCGCGGCTGAACCGCTATCCGCCGGTCTCTACGGCAGCCAGGGTGGCATCGTGGTTGCCAACCGCGCCAGCGGGTCAATCTCGGTCATCGACGTGGGCACCAGCAGCGTCACAAACGTCCCGCTGCCGGCCGGTGCGAACACACCTGAACCGATGTACGTGGTGTTTTCCCCGGACAACAGCGTGGTGTTCGTCGGCGACCGCGCCAACGAACGCGTTGTCGCCTTCGACGCCATCACGTTCGGCGTCAACACGACGGTCCCCACGGGCGCCGGCGTGTTCCACATGTGGGGCGAACCGAGCACCGGCGATCTGTGGGTCAACAACGACATCGACAAGACGGTGACCGCTATTGACATGATCGGGTTCAGCGTCATGAACACGTTCTCGACGCCCGCCGATCTGAACGCGCAGGGCGGCAAGCCGCACGACGTGATCCTCGACCCCAGCGGTCCGTTTGGCTACGTGTCGATGATCGGTGTGAGCGGCGCGAACGACTACGTGGTCAAGTACGACACCACGACGTACGCCGAGGTCGACCGGCAGGCCGTCGGCAATGACCCGCACCTCTCGTTGTCGGGGGCGCACAACAAGCTGTACGTCCCGACACAGGGCGGAAACGAGGTCGCGATCCTCGACCGCGGCACGCTGAATCCCCTCACGCCCATCGCCGTCGACAACGCACATGGCGCCGTGACATCCGCGGACGGGTCCATCTTCTACACCACGAACATCGGCGGCGGCGGAACGGATGCCGTCTTCGCGATCGACACCGCGACCGACACCATTCTGGACATGGTGGACACGCCGTTCGGCGTTCCGCACAACCTGGCCCTGTCGCCAGCTGGCGACCTGCTGTACGTGACGCACTCGGGCGGAATGAGCGACCAGGTGAGCATTATCGACGTGTCCATGCCGGGCAGTATGAACTACCTCTCGTCGGTCACCGTTGAGCTGAACCCGTTTGGCATCGGCACGGTGATTCCGGAACCGTCGACGTTGTCGCTGGGCACCGTCGCGCTGCTGCTGTTCACTCGTCGCCGCTAGCAAGCCGGATACCTGTCTCCAGCCCGCCCCAGCCGCCACCACGGCGGTTCGGGCGGGCTTCTCCTTCTCGCATCAGCAGGGGGACGAGGATTCCGCGCCCGTCCGCCACGCACTCGCGGGGTCCTGGCGACCGGCCACGGACATTCTCTAATAGGACGGCCAGCGGCGTTATTCCGTATCGGGGAATGGGGATGGTGCGCCAAGACGCTTAATGCACCCGCGTGGCTATTCCGGCGTCGCGGCGTAAGACGCGCCGACGCAGCATCCAGGATCGTCAATGAACTGAACGCTCCCATCTGCAAAAAACACCCATCGCCCGGCGCCGGAGAGACGGATGGATTCTGCAAAGACAACGAACCGCGGAGGCAGATCCCACAGCACCAGACCCGGTGTATTCGCGTAGTCGATGATGCCACTGATCATGGTCTCCGTACTATCGTCAAACGCTTCCTCAACCAGCTTCACGGCCTCAGGTCGCTTATCCGCGGCCAGCGCGTGCCGCAACTTGTACAACGCATACTCCGGTCCGCGGCTATCATAAGGCAATTCATCGTACGTGCACTGGTACTCGCACAGGGCATACTTGCAGGCGAGCATGACTTGCCAGGTATGCTCCCCATCCAGCCCAAGCGTCGCCAGCACACTGCGTTTCGCGCTCAGCCTCCAGGTAGCCACGCCAACAAACACGCAGGTCCCTACTACGACGAGCACACACCACGCATACACAGTCACCCGGACGTTTGGGCACCTCACGTCGTGCCCCCTTTCACCTTGCTACTTGCGTCCGACCGCGACAACCGCTCAGCCCGCGCGGTGCGCACGCGTCGCGCAGCCCTTCCCAGCAACCTCGAAAGGTCACCCGGACTGGTGGTTTGAAGCGCCTCTAACGAATCATGAAGAAGCGCTCGCTGGAATCGAGAGACAATCTCCTTCAGAAGCCGCACGCTGTCTGGTCCAATGTCCAGTCTGTTTCCACCGTAAGTCAGGAACTCGTTTCTCATGTTGAGTAGATCGTTCGGCGTCCTGAGCTTGTGTGCGCTCTTTCCTCCCGGAAGACGCTCGTCGAAGTGCTCAAGGTGGTCCCGAGCATCTGTTCGCTTCTTCAGCTCAGAGTGATATGGACGGAGCACCTCACCGATTCTACTGAACGTCGGTACGTTCCATCTCGAGGCGTTCTGATTCAGTCTGTCTCGAACGGACTCTGCGAGCTTGCAGACCATCGTCCAACAGATTACATAGAAGTGAACATCAGCAAACAGGCCGTCGTCACGTCTGGGGCGTGCTGCCCGCATCCGCTTGTGTCTCAAGGCTCTGATTGCCCCTATTCGCTTCTGCTGGCGCTTGGCCGCGTCGAGGTAGAACTGAAGTCGATCCAGGGCAAGGATCGGACCATCCGCCGATGGGTCATCGGTGGCTGCTGCCAAGACAGTCCGCAAGGCCTCTGATGGATCGAGCGCCTTGATGAGGAACTTCGGAGCATTCGTGAGAAACTTGGGTGGTAAGTCGAATCCGCAGTGGGCCATTGCGACATCTCGATGAAGCCCTCAGTGTGGGCGCTGATTGCCGGATCCAAGCACTACCATGAGGGTCCTGCAGTACTGTACTACGACAGCGTTCGCCGGATCATTGCGTGGCAACCGTCGCGAAGTCGTGGCGTCAAAGCCGGCTGCTGCCGGCCGGCTACTCCACTTCCGGCAACGTCGAGCCGATCGCTACGCCCGTCAGCCCGCAGATCGACAGCAGCAGGAGGATCCCCGCCGGCGTGATGATTGAACCGAGCGGCCCGAGCACGGCGGTCAGGAGCAGGATCACGCCGATGACGGTGTTGCCGACAGAGACGTAGTCGGTTCGGCGGTTTCCTCCGGCCATATCCACGACATAGATCTTCCGGCCAAGCCTCACGCCGCTGTGCGCGATTCCCAGCAGGAAGAACGCGATCGGATACGTCCAAGACGCGTCGCGCAGGGGGGACTCGAAGGTGGTGACCGCGAAGACGGCCAGCCCCAAGACGGCGGCCCAGGCGGCCGCGATAAGCATCACGCGCCGACTCGAGACGTCGGCCAGGATTCCCCAGAAGGACGCGCTCAGGCTCGACGCCAGGCCGTTCGCGAGAATGAACCAGCCGAGGGATTGCAGGCTGGCGCCGTGCTGCTGCTGAGCCAGAACGACGTAGTACGGAGCGGAGAGTGCGGAGCACAACAGCAGAGCCCGCGTGATGACAAACCGTCGAAAGTTGCGATCGGTTCGCAACAGGTCCAGCCGCTTCACCGCTTCGGACAGCGCGTTGGCCCCGCCTTGGGTCTCGCCGGTGAATTCGCGAATGCTGGCATACGTGATCGCCGCCACCACCCACAGTAGCGCTGCGGCACACAGCAACGCCACGTAGAACGCAGGCGAGTCGGTGTCGTGCCGCACAGTCCCCATGTACAGCCCGAGCAGAACGGCTCCCACACCCGAGAGCGTCGCGCCCAAACCACTCAGGCGGCCTCGTCGGCGTTTCGGGATGGTCTTGCCGAGTACGTCCTTGGACGCAACCGAGTTTAACCCACGCGAGAGGCTGAAGAGCGCGAGCAACAGGACGATCAGCCCGCCGGCTATCAGCCCCTTCCCCATGGCGGCCGTCAAGGCGATGGCGAAGACTGCCAACGCCTGGAGCAGGCTACCCAAAACCCAGACCATCTTCCGCCTGGGCAGCCGGCGGACGAAGCCGGCGATCAGAAGCTGCGGCACCATCGACCCCGACTCGCGGATCGGCACCAGCAACGCGACCAACGACGCCGGCGCGCCCACAAACCCCAGCAGCCACGTGAGCACCGTTTTGGGGTTCGCAAGGTGATCGCCAAGGTTGCTGAGCGTCTGGCACGCCGCTATGAGCACGAAATTGCGCGGTACGACCCGGCACGCATCGGCGGAGATTTCAGCACAGGCGCGAGCATCTTCCTCGTCGACGATCGCTTCCTGAATCCGGTCGATGGGACCCGGCTCGGCCGCTTCGCTCATCGATAACCCTTTCCAACGTCAACACGGCACGCCAGAGGCTGCGAGAGCCGTGAACGACAGCTCACCCTGCGGCGACTACTGTCCTCCGGCTTTGCCAATCTCCTCCTCGACCTCCTCCGCGCCCACGGCGTAGAACTTCTCCTCGTCCGGTTCCAGCTCGCGGAGCAAGCGGAGGAATTCGCCGGCGTGCACGCGCTCCTCGTCGGCAATGTCCTTCAGCACCTCGATGGCCAGGGCGTTGTCGGTTGACTCGGCAAGCTGCATGTAGAGCTGAATGGCCTCGTACTCCGCGGCGACCATGAATCGAATCGCTCGAACAAGCTCTTCGAGGGTCAGCTTCCGGCCGTGCGCAAGGCCTGAAAACGGGGAACAGAATTCGGGCATCTCGGCGTCTCCTTTCGAGGAACGATTATTATCGCTGAATACGGGGCCAATCCGCCCCTCAGCACCGGCAGCCGACACGTCGCTGCGCCGGAGTGCGGGGAGCGCGTACTCTACGCACTCCGCGCCCACACGCCAACCACCGCCACGGGCTTGCCAACAGCCGCAGGGTGGCTATAAGGGACCTACTGGACACTGTCCGTTTCGCACCCATTCCGGCGGGGTGACAAGAGCCACATCCCGCTACGCTTCAGCAACCCATCGTGGCCGTCGCCAGACGGCTCAGGCAAGTTGAGGGAAAGACCAAGATGCACACACCCGCACAGAACAACAGGAAGTGGTCGCTGGCCGCTATCGCGATCCTGGCGTGCGCTGGAACAGCTCTCGCCGCAGACTTCCACGGCACATGGCCGCCGGGCATAGACCGGGTCTGGGTCGGGCCGGAGTTCTACGCGAACCGCCTTCAGGACTGGCGGATTCGGGATGGGCGGCTGGAATGCGTCGAGACCTCCGACAAACGCCCGATGCGCACGGTACACCTGCTTGCCGCGGCGCTGGATGACTCGCCGCGCCCGTTCGCGACATCCGTGAAACTGGGGCCGGTCGAATCCGGCGGGACACCCAACGCGGCGGCGTGGGCGGGGATGTTGCTGGGCGTGGGCGGGGCGCATGTCGATTATCGCCTGAGTGCACTGACCCACCACAGGCCAGGCGCAGACGGCGGAATCCTGGTCGCGGTGGACCCCACGGGACAGATCGTCTTCCGGGACAATACCGTGGGACCCGACGGAACCCCGCGCGGCCCACTCAAAGAAGGTGACCTACCGGAAATCAAGACACCTGAACTGATGCCCGTAGAGCACAACCGGGCCACGCTGGGCGAGTTGACCCTGTCCATCGAGGGAAAACCGTCTGATGCCGGCTACCGAGTCATGGCGCGGACGAGTCGCGGCGGACGCACGGTGTGCCAGACGGTAATCGACCTGAAGGACAGCAAGCGGCTGGACGGGAACCTGGCGCTAGTATCACACGGCAGTCCCAGCGGCGGGAAGCTCGGATACTGGTTCCGAGAGTGGGTGGTCAGCGGCGACCGCGCGATCACCCATCCAAAACGCGCGTTCGGCCCGGTGCTCTGCGCGCAGCACACGCTGAGCGACGGTGTGCTGAAGCTGACCGCCCAAATGGGTCCGCTCGGCAAACAGGATACGCAAACAGCGCGGCTGGAGACCCAGGGCGCAGACGGCCAATGGCGCGCGGTGGCGACGTCGAAGCTGATCGACCTCAGCTACACCTTCCCCTTCCGCGTCGCGAACTGGGACGCTGGCCGGGACACGCCCTACCGCATCGTCTATGAGTACAAGACCGGTCCCAGCGAAACGCGGACAACCACCTACGAGGGCCTCGTCCGCAAGGAACCGATCGGTCGTGACGACCTTGTCGTCGCCGCCTTCGGGTGTCATCGCATCCACGTTGGCACCCCGATCCAGTGGAACTCTAACGCCGTGTGGTTCCCGCACAACGAGATTGTCGCGGCCATCAGGCACCACCGGCCCGACGTGCTCTTCTTCGCAGGTGACCAGGTGTATGAGGGTGATCTGACCGGCGGTGTCTGGGGTCCGCTCGACAAGGCGCTGTTGGACTACCTCGACAAGTGGTACCGCTGGTGCTGGGCGTTTCGCGACCTGGCGCGCGACACTCCGTGCATCTGCATCCCGGACGACCACGACGTCTACCACGGCAACCTGTGGGGCGACGGAGGACATGCAACCAACGACTTCGGCGAAGGTGGCTACTTCATGCCGCCGGAGTTCGTGAAGATGGTCGAACGGACGCAGTCTTCGCACCTGCCTGACCCCTACGACCCGACGCCCATCGACCAGGGCATCGGCGTGTACTACACCTCCATGGATTACGCCGGCGTGAGCTTCGCGATCATCGAGGACCGCAAGTGGAAGTCGCCACCGGCCATCCTGCCGGAGGAAGCCAACGAGAAACATGGTTGGATTCGCAACCCGGACTTCCATGCCGCGGCACACGCCGACGCAGTCGGGGCGCGGCTGCTCGGCGAGCGACAACTCGCGTTCCTGCGCGCCTGGTCGGCGGACTGGTGCGACGGGATCTGGATGAAGATGGTGTTGTCACAAACGACGTTCGTGAATCTCGCCACGATCCCGGAGAAGGATGGAAGCGATGGCTACGCGGTCGGTCTGCCGACGCTGCCGGTCGGGGAAATCCTCCCCGGGCAGAAGCTGGGCCGAGATACGGATTCCAACGGCTGGCCGCCGCCGGCGCGCGACAAGGCCCTGCGCGAGTTCCGCCGCGCACTGGCCCTGCACGTCAACAGCGACCAGCATCTGGGCAGCGTCGTTCACTACGGGATCGACGCGTGGGAAGACGCCGGCTACTCCTTCTGCCTACCGGCGATGGGGAACATCTGGCCGCGACGGTGGTATCCGCCCGCGCCTGGAGAGAATCACCAACCCGGCGAGCCGGCTTACACGGGTCGCTATCGCGACGGTTTCGGCAATCGCATGACGGTGCATGCAGTGGCGAACCCGCTCAGCTCGGGGCATGAGCCCAAGGATCTGTATGACCGGGCGACGGGCTACGGGATCATCCGCCTCAACCGGCGAACCCGGGAGGCCACCATCGAGAGCTGGCCGCGCTGGGTGAATCCATCGAAACCAGGGGCAGAGCAGTACCTCGGCTGGCCGGTGAAAGTCGGCCAGCTTGACAACGGACTGGCCCATCCAGCCGCTTACCTGCCAACGCTCAACGTCAGCGGCATGAACGATCCGGTCGTACAGGTGATTGCCGAAACCAACGGGGAGATCGTGTACACGCTGCGGGTGTCCGGGTCGTCGTTCCGACCACCCGTGCGAGAAGCCAGCGTATACACCGTCAGGGTCGGCGAACTCGGCACGCCGCGTGTCCGCGTGTTTGAGCATCTAGCAGCGACACCAGAGTGCGACAAAGCGATCGCTGTCGAGTTCCAAGAAGAGGCCGAGTAAGTCGCTTACACTGCGACACCGTCTCGAAGGCCGTATGGGCGGCTACTCGATGCGATGGCTGGCCACGACACCGAACTCGGCGACCGTGGTCCAGGCTCGGCCGCGGATCTCTGCTCGCGCGAGCAGACGCACGAAGCGCCCCACGGCGGGAGCGTCGAGTGGCACGCGCTGGAGCGTGCTCGTCGCTGGAAAGCGCCCGCTGGCCACGGGTTTCCCCCACACCTGGCCATCCGTACTCACGTAGATCTCGTATTCGTCAATCCAGCCATGATCCCTGTCTTGTCGCGGCAGATACGTCACCGCCGACAGCTCGTAGACTGCCCCCAGATCGATCTGGATCTCGTGCGGCGGACGGGGCTCGCCCTCGCCCCACTTTGTGTGCCAACACGTCGAGCTGTCGCCGTCGACCGCGTTCTGCGCGTCACCCTCGCCCGGGTGCTCGCTGTCGGCGTGGACAACCCTGATCTCGCCACGCGGGATGAGCAGCCCGAACGATGCCTCGGAAACACTCGGCGCCATCACACCCGGTCCGACAGCGATGGCGTGAACCGTGCCGCCTCTGGCGAAGCCGAAGGGGCCGGCATACGTGTGCCCGTCCTGAGCCGGATCGCCGCCATCTGTGGTGTAGCGAACCGTGGCGTATGGATGGTCGCAACGGAGAGACACCTGCCCATCGGCATCACGCCGGATGTCGACCGGCGGCGCCACGGGCACAGTCCACCGCGCCGCTACGGCGGGCGCGCCCAGGCGCGCGTCGTAGGGCCGCAGACTGAACGAGAAGTAGACCGGCTCGGGCCTGACCAGGTACTTGGCCAGCGGTGGCGGCCCGCAACTCGCCGCACCCAACCCGCTCTGGCGGGCATCGATGCACAGCACGACATCCTCGCGCTGCGGCAGTTCGGTTGGGTGGCGCGCTTCCGCCAGCTCCTGCGACGTGTAGTGCAGAGCCGTCGCCGACATCAGCGAATCGGCCACGACCATCAGCCCCGCATCGTCATCGTTGGTGAGCAAGGCCCAGCGCACATCTTCCTTGTTGCCGGTTTCCTGCGGGTCGACATACGGAACGAACTGCTCGGCCACTGTCGACCGATAGACACCGACAGCCGCACTCTGCTTCCTGTCCACGTAGTTCTCGTGCGGGCCACGGCCCAGCCAGGCGAAGTTCCGAAGTACAGGCGGCAGCGTCATGCGCACGCCGATTCGCGGCAACACTGACGGAACGCCGCCGGGCACCACCTGCGTAGCAACATGGATGCAGCCGTTGGCCAAAACCGTCCAGCTTGTGTGGAGGTCGAAATGCGCATCACCGCGACCGATGGCCTCGATATGCGTTTGAATCTTGACGGCCCGCGGCGAAGACATATCGACGTGGACATCGCTGACCGAAAACCGCAACTCGTGAAGCCCGGCATCCCACCATTGCGCATCACAGTACTTGTCGTTGTTGACCGGCGCGCGGAACACGTTCAGACGTGGACCGTGAGCCGCCTCCCGGATGATCACCTGATCCCCGTACGACAGCTTGCGGATCGTGCCCGCCTGCTTGCAGAACACGAGGCCGAAGCCGCGTCCGCGAACGGAGATCCCGGTGGCGGCCTGCTGCACAGTCAAGGGCGGAACGCCGGTCACGTCCATCAACGGCGCCGGCGGCACCTTGTACGGCATCGGGAACTGCACCGACGCGACCTCGTGCCCGCGCTGCGCGTACAGCGTATCCCGCAAGAGATGAAAGCGGACGCACAGGTGATACGCGGCTCCCTGCTTGAGCGCGGGCCGCGTGATGGGCAGCGTGACGACGCGATCCTTCTGCGGCCTGACGTCCAGCGCCGGCACCGCCCCTTCCTGGATCACCTCGCCATCCTCGCTGAGTGCCCACCGACCCTGAAACTCGGCGAGATTCGTGAAGAAATGCTCATTCCGGATGCGAACCTTGCCCGCCAACAGATCCACCGGCTCGACATCGATGCTCCGGTAGACGTGCTTCATCTCCCACGTCTTCGGCGCCACGGTGCGGTCGGGAAACACGATCCCGTTGATGCAGAACGAGCCATCGTTCGGCTGGTCGCCGAAGTCGCCGCCATAGGCGAAATACGTGCGCCCGTCCGGCGTGGTCTTACGCAACCCCTGATCGACCCAATCCCAGATGCAGCCGCCGATGAGCCGCTCGTGCTTCTCGATCACCTCCCAGTATTCGGCGAGGTTGCCCACGGCGTTGCCCATCGCGTGGGCGTACTCGCACATCAGCAACGGTTTGGACGAATCGCTGCGCCCCGCCCGTTCGAGCCAATCAACGCTGGGATACATGACGCTGTCGATGTCGGCCTTCGCGTTGTCCCGTTCGTAGTGTATCGGGCGTGTTTGATCGATCGCCCGAATCGCGTCACGACAAGCCTGAAAGTTGCGGCCCCCTCCGGCTTCGTTACCCATCGACCAGAGGATCACGCAGGGGTGATTCTTGTCGCGCTGCACCATCCGTACCTGCCGCTCGACATGCGCAGCCTCCCAGTCCGGGTTGTGTGCCAACGACTCCTCGCCATACCCCATGCCGTGCGATTCGACGTTGGCCTCATCGATCACAAACAGCCCGAACTCGTCGCAGAGGTCGTACCACGTGGGCTGGTTCGGATAGTGGCTCGTCCGCACCGCGTTCACGTTGAACTGCTTCATGAGGCGGATATCCGCGAGCATCGTGTCCATGCGCACGGCGCGGCCCCGGTCCGGGTCATGCTCGTGCCGGTTCACGCCTTTGAGCAAAACCGGGACCCCGTTGACGCACAACCGGCGGCCCTTGATCTCAACCTCGCGGAAACCTACGCGGCACGTCTCGACCTCGACGATGTCGCCGGACTCATCCCGCAGCACCAGCAGCAAGCGGTAGAGGTTCGGCTTCTCGCAGGACCACAGGCGAGGCGCTTTCACCTCACCAGCCAGTTTCACCGCAAAGGTGTGACCGGCCGTAATCCCGGGTATCGCCGCCTGCATCATCTGCTCGCCGCCGACGGGCTCGCCCACGGCGTCCAGAAGCGTCACATCAAGCTGGCATGCTCGCGCATCGCGCGCGCCGAAGTTGCGGACCTCGGCCTCGACGAGCAGTTCCGCGTCACGATAGTCATCGTCGAGCAGCGTGCGCGTGAAGAAATCGCGGATATGAACCTTCGGCGTGCTGAACAGGAACACGTCGCGGTAGATCCCGCTCAGACGCCAATAATCCTGGTCTTCCAGGTAGCTGCCATCACTCCAGCGATAAACCTCGACGGCCAGAACGTTCTCGTCAGGCTTTAGATGCGGCGTGATGTTGAATTCCGCCGGCGTCTTGCTGCCCTGGCTGTAGCCTACCTCGCGGCCGTTCACCCACACATACATCGCACTCTTCACGCCCGCAAAGTGCAGAAACACCTCACGCCCGTCCCACGAAGCGGGCACGCGAAACGTCCGCCGGTAGGAACCGACCGCGTTCGGCTCGCTGGCCGCGGTCCAATCCGGTGGCACGGGCCCCATCACCTTCGGCGGATCCCGGTGAAACGGGTAACGCACGTTCGTGTAGATCGGCGTCCCGTAGCCCCGCAACTCCCAGCAGCTCGGTACCTCGATCTCGTCCCACCCGCTCACATCGTGGCCCGGCCGATGAAAACCCATGGGCCGCTCGGCCGGGCGCGGGACCCAACGAAACCTCCAGCTCCCGTTGAGCGACAGGCAGAACGGCGACGCCTCTCGCGAGCCCTTTCGAGCCTCCTCGACGCTGCCGTACGGCAGCAACGTGCAGTGAGCCGGCTCCTTGTTCCGACCAATGACTTGCGGATTCTCCCAATCCGGCGTTTCGGCGAGACCCTGACCGACCATTGGCAGCATCAACATGGCGACGACCATCCGCACGGGTGACTCTCCTGTGCCGCACCGAGCCCGAAGGCACGTGCTACCGATTCCCCGGCGCGTGAGCAGATCACACGCCCCGTGGCCCTGATGAACAAGATACCCCCCCGCGCGTGAACCACCAGCGCGCTCACCCCGGATCCGCGGGCTAGCGAAGCTGCTCAAACTCCTTCAAAGCGTCCGGGTTCTTCAGCGCGTCCCGATTGGGCACTTCCTGACCGTGGATCGCACGCCGCACCGCCATCTCCACCTTCTTCCCGCTGATCGTATACGGGATATCACTCACCTGTTGGATACGCCTCGGGACATGCCGCCTCGTGCAGTTCCCGGCGATCGCCGTCCGGATCTTCGTGGCCAGCTCCTCATCCAGCGTCAACCCAGGCCGCAAAACGACGAAGAGAACGACCTCCACGTCTTGGTCGGGCGTGTCGTGCCCCACGACGATGCTGTCGACGATCTCCGGCATGCCTTCGACGACTCGGTAAATCTCCGCCGTCCCGATCCGCACGCCGCCTGGATTGAGCGTTGCGTCGGAGCGGCCATGGACGACGACGCCGCCGGTCTGGGTGATCTCGATGTAATCCCCGTGTCGCCAGATGCAGCGATCCGGGAAATAGTCGAAGTAGGCGGCCCTGTACTTCGCCTTGTCCGGATCGTTCCAGAACTCCACGGGCTGCGAGGGGAACGGCGTGCAGCACACGAGCTCCCCCTTCTCGCCCACGACCGGCTCCCCCGCGTTAGCCCAGGCCTGCACATCCATGCCCAGACCGCAGCACTGAACCTCACCCGCGTACACCGGCAACACAGGATTCCCGAGTATGAAGCATGAGATGATGTCCGTACCCCCGCAGATCGACGCCAGCATGAGATCCGGCTTGACGTTCGCATAGACCCACTCGAACAACTCCACGCTCAACGGCGAACCGGTGGAACAGATGCACCGCAGGGCCTCCAGATTGTGCTCCGTGCCCGGCTGCAGGCCGGCTTTCTCACAGGCGGCGATGTACTTGGCGCTGGTGCCGAAGATGTGAAGCTGAAGATCCTCCGCCATCTGCCACAGCCGGTCCATCGACGGATACCCGGGATTCCCCTCATACAACACAATCGCGGCCCCCGCCCCGAGCCCACTTACCAGCCAGTTCCACATCATCCAACCGCAGGTCGTGAAGTAGAAGATCCGCTCCCCACGACGCAGATCGCAGTGCAGCATCAACTCCTTCATATGCTGCAGCAACGTCCCGCCGTGTCCATGCACGATGCACTTCGGCACACCCGTCGTCCCCGACGAGTACATGATGAACAGCGGATGATCAAAAGGGACCTCTTCAAACGTCAGATCCGGAACGGGACCGTCTTCGGGGCCGAGGAACTCCCGCCACAACACGGCGTTCGACAGCGATGACACGTCCGGCTTCTCATCGAGGAACGACACAACCACCACGCGGCGAACCGTCGGCAGATGCGGGAGCATCTCCGCAACCCGCGGCAAGGTCTCGAACCGCTTGCCCCCATACGTGTACCCATCCGTGACCACCAGCACCGTGGGCGCGATTTGCCCAAAGCGGTCCAGCACACCCCGCACGCCGAAGTCCGGCGAGCACGAAGACCACGCCGCGCCCAGGCTGGCGGCGCCGAGCATGGCAATCACCGTCTCGGGGATATTGGGCAGGAACCCGCCAATCCGGTCGCCAACGCCGACGCCGGCCTCCCGCAACGCCGCGGCGCACCGGGAAACCTCGGCCCGCAACTCACGGCCGGAGTAGCGCTCACGCGTGCCCGTCTCACGCTCAAAGAGGATCGCGTCTTCATCCCCGTCGAAGCGGAGCAGGTGGCGAGCGTAGTTGAGCTTCATCCCCTCAAACCATGTCGTGTCCAACATCCCCTCGCCACACATCGCCTCCCGCGCCGGCGTGGTCGGCTCGATCCGCGCGTATTCGAGCATCGCCGGCCAGAACAGAGCCGGGTGCTCGATCGCCCAGCGCCGAATGGCGTTCCACTCGGGCGCCACACCGTGCTGCTCGGCCACACGGCTCATGAACTCGTGCATCTGGGATGCTTCAGCCTGTTTGGTTGATGGTTTCCATAGCATTTTCGACGTGGGCATCGGATCATGTCCTCCGCATGGACGTGCAGGTGAACCAGCATTCTCCCGGGCCGGCGACCGATGGTCAATGCGGGGCCTGCCGCCGGAAGCGCGTAGAATGCCCCTCGGGGCCAAACGGTCATCCCGAATCCCTTGCTACGGATATGAAGCTCCCCCGTCCCCAATGGTGCGCCGGCCGCAACGGCGTCTGGCCGCTGCCGCACACCACACCCCCAGCGCACTACAGCTCGGCCCTTCCTGCTCGTCCCGGAAGGCCACCGACCCTGCTGCGGCCGGCTCCTATCTGCTTCTTTCCCATGTACATATCGCCGGCCCTGCCGCTAGCCGGCGTCTTACTACTGCCGCCTCTCCCTCACATCCGGAGTGACGAGCGCACCACAACGCCGCCGCTTGTCGCTGCCTCCCTGCGCCTAGCTCCCGAGAATACAAACAGTCGGAAATGCACGGCGAACGGCAGATCCTCCCTGTCCGCCCACTTCCTGAGTCTTCCACAAGGAGCGCGCGAAGTCAAGTCAAAGCCAGCGCGCGCGCGGGCACCATGCCGTAGTTCCCCTCCATGATCTCAACCATTGCACGCGGCGCATAAGAGCGAGGTGGGGAAGCGACAAACCGCTGCCTCCACCTCAGATGATCATCTGCAATGTCTTGTCATCGCTGCATGTTAGAAGCCAACGCTCAACCCGAAACACCACGCCAAACCGCGTGCTTGCGACAACGGCAAGTCCGGATCATCACTGATCTTTGTGACTGTCAGCGGCTCTCCGCCAACGATATTCAAATCCAGTCGTCCCGCCACTTTCACGCTAGTCGGCGGAACACGGAGCAGGTGCCCGCTCCAGTTGCAGACGTAAGCCCCCGCTGACCCAATGCCATCGAGCGGCACAGTTGCACCGGTGCGCGGATAACTCCGTCTCTTGATCACTGTCCCTTCTGCACCGATGGCCGCTGCGGCCTCTTGTCCCCCATACACCTCAGCCATGCGAGAACCTCCTTCGTGACGAGCCCGGCACGGTCGCACAGGACCTCACCGTCTCGCCCACGCGCCTCGCGCGCGCCGTTCAGCATCTTCCAGCATCGGGAGGTTTCGGGTGGCGCCTTGAGGCGGTTCCGGCGCAAAAGCACGCTCTACATGATTCCGCATCGATCAGCCCCCAAACCCCCATAAAACCACCCCCCAGAACGCTCCGAAGGGCTTCACAGCGTTGACAACGGGGCGCACCTCGTACACAACAACGCGCATGGAGGAGCAATCGCCCCACAGTGACAGCACGCAGCCACACGTGCAGCGGTACCTCGACAATCTCGCGGCGCTCTACGCCATCGACCCCAGGCTCGCCGCCCGGGTCGATGCGCTCCCCTTCGCGCAGCTCCCACCCCTGGAAGCCGCCAAGGATGGGAACGTGACCGTCCGGCTGACGGCGGACGACGGCAAGTCGGTGTACGTCCATAGCCGCTACCGCCCCGTCGAGGAGGCCCGGTCCCTGGTCGACACCCTCGCCAGCCGAGACCAAGACGCCGAGGCCGACGACGACGGATTGGACAGCATCTGCTTCTTCACCGCGGGGCTGGGGCTGGGGTACCACGCTGCGGAAATCGAGCGCCGCTTCTCAAAGCCGTTCCTCATCATCACCGAAGATGATCTCAGCCTGATCAAGGCCGCGTTTTGCGTGACGGATCTGTCCACGCCGATGCGCGAACGACGATTAACGATCCTGACATCGCTCGACAAAGCCGCGTTGCACGCCCGGTTGCGGCCGATCATGACGCCCCTGATGTTGGGTCTGCGCTTCGTCGCTCCCCCGCATAGCCGCCGATACCACGTACAGTTCCATGCCCAGGTCAGTTCGCTGCTGCGGGATTTCGTCTCGTACTGCCGGCTGCAGATGGTCTCCGTCGTCCGGAACGCACGCATTACGTGCCAGAACGCCGCCTTCAACCTTGCAACCTACGTGTCGCAACCCGGGATCGAGGTGCTCAGCCAGCGTGCGGCCGGTTACCCCGCGATTATCGTCGCTGCGGGCCCATCGCTGGCACGCAACGCGGATCAACTGCAGAACCTCCGACAACACGCCGTCGTCATCGCCGTCCAGACCGTCCTCAAGTCCCTTCTCCGCCAAGGGGCGCCGCCGCACATCGTCACCAGCCTGGATTACCACGAAATCTCTGCGCAGTTCTTTCACGGGGTGGAGGACTTCGGCGACACGATCCTCGTCGCCGAGCCAAAGGTCACCTGGCACGTGCTGGATACGTTTCGCGGGCGGACGCACACGCTGCATTCGGGCTTCATCGACGACCTGCTGCGCGACGCGGCGCCGCAACGCGGGTCCCTGCGGGCCGGCAGCACGGTGGCGCACCTCGCGTTCTATGTCGCCGAGTATCTTGGGTGCGACCCGATCATCCTGGTCGGCCAGGATCTCTCCTTCTCGGACGGGCTGTACTACCCACCCGGTATGCAGATCGAACGCATCTGGCAACCGGAGCTGAGCCGCTTCCAGACGATCGAGATGAAGCAGTGGGAACGCATCGCACGCGGACGCGGCGGTCTGCGACGGGTCAAGGACATCCACGGGCGCGATGTGTACACGGATGACCAGTTGTTTACCTACGCGGAACAGTTTCAGTCTGATTTCCTCTCTTCGTCGGCTAGCGTCATTCATGCCAGCGAGGGCGGCATGCGACTGGCGGGAACAGAGGTGATGACGTTGCGCGAGGCAACGGATCGCTTCTGCACGCGGTCACTGCCGGACAACCTGTTCGCGCTTCAGCCGCAAACGCCACAGCCCGATCTCGGGCAGCGCGTCGCGGAGACCTTCGAACAGCGTCTGGCCGAACTCCGCGAGATCCGCCAGATCGCCGAGGAAACCAACGAGCTTCTGGAACGGCTCACCAAGCTCACGGAGCGTCCCGCCGAATTCAATCGCCTGATCGTGCGCGTGGACGAATTGCGATCCCGCATGCGCCAGAACGACCGCACGTACAATCTGGTCAGCCAGGTTTCCCAACTCGCCGAACTGCGCCGCGTGCAAGCCGACCGCGCCATCAGCGATGGCGCCACCGAGACGCCTGCGACCGCTCGGCGACGGCTCCGGCGCGACCGGGAGTACGTCACCGCGTTTATCGAAGGATGCGACTATCTGCTGGAGATGCTGCCTCAGGCTCTGGACCGCGCTCGCGAGCGACTATCATGAGAATCGTTGCCGCCGTCTTCGCCGACTTCGCCGAAACGCCCTCGGGCGGCCCCAGTCAACTGGGGACCGAACTGCACGGCCAGACGATTCTCGCCCGCACGCTCCATCGCGTCGCCCAGATCGAGGGTCTCGCCGGGCGATACCTCTTCGTACACCCCCGCGACGAGGAGCCCGCCAGGCAGGCGCTGTCCGCATCCGGGCTCGTCGGCGAGTTCGACCTTCTGCCCCTCGACACAGCCAAGCGAAACCGCCGTGCACTCCTGCGCGCGGCGCGCAAGTGGAACCTCGATTCGTGGCGTGGCGGGCTTATGGGAACCTCCTGGTTCGACGAGTTTGTCGATGCAAACGCCATCGCCATCGCGCTGGATCACACGAAGTCTCATGCGATCTTCTGTTTCGAGGGTCATCAGCCCGTCCTCGACCCCGCCATCGCCAGTGCCATGATCCGCCACGCCGAGGCCCACCAGCACGAAAGCAAGATCACCTTCACGCAAGCCCCGCCGGGGCTCGCAGGCATCGTCGTTCGCGCGGAGGCCGTGCGCGACCTGCTCGAGATGAACATCCCGCTCGGGCTCGTGCTCTCCTACCGCCCCGAGTTGGCCCAGTACGACCCCATCATTCACTCGGCCTGCTACCACGTCGCACCCGAAATCGTCCAGACGCGCGCCCGACTCACCGGAGATGCCCGCCGATCTCGCGAACTACTCGAGCTGGCCCTCCGGGAACTCGGCAACGCCCCTTCGGCCTTCGACCTCTGCCGGTGGATCGATGCCCCCGGCCACGACCGCGCCGGACCACTCCCCGTCGAGGTGGAGCTCGAGCTGACCACCAACGCGAGCTTGCCGAGCACAACGCTACGGCCACGTGGTGAGCGCGTCCCGTCCCGTCATCTCAACGACCTGGAAGCCGTCGGCCACCTCGCCCAGCAACTCGCCCGGTACGACGACCGGCTGATCTTCCTCGGCGGCCATGGCGATCCCCTGCGGCACCCGCAGTTCGCCGACATCTGCCACATCCTCCGGGACCAGGGTGTGTACGGCATCGGCGTCGCGACCCCCCTGCTGGATCTGACCAGCCAGAACTTCGAGGCATTGCTGGCCAACCAGATCGACGTCCTGGAGGTCCAGCTCGACGCCCACAGTCCGGAGACCTATCAGCGCGTGCACGGCCTCGACGGGTTCGCCCGGGTCCGTGAGAACATCGATCGCGTGGAGAGCACCCGCCGACAGCAGGGCAAGCCACAGCCGATCGTGGCTTGCAGCCTGACGCGGTGTGCGGCGACCATTTCAGAGATTGAAGGCTTTTTTGATGACTGGATCTGCAACATCGGAACCTCGGTAATTCGGGGATTCAACGATTACTGCGGGACGTTTCCAGCCGACACGCTCCTGTCCACCGTCCCCTCCGAGCGTC
>Ga0272441_10005282_pt1 | contig 22617 bp, 19 predicted proteins | sample SSMProp6N_FD_193582 | JGI IMG/M metagenome (GOLD analysis project Ga0272441, IMG submission 193582) | Marine sediment archaeal communities from Little Sippewissett salt marsh, Falmouth, MA, United States - SSM-Prop-6N | ecosystem: Environmental > Aquatic > Marine > Wetlands > Sediment ... | reverse complement strand
AACAATATACAGCACAGGGACGCTCAAACAGAGATGTCACGGTTCAAATGGTTTCAGCGGAGGCGTCATTCAGACCCAAACAAAAATATGAACTGGCCTTAAAAGCCAGTTTCCAAGCAGCTGAAGACGATGGTCCTGTCCCGGTTGTACGGGCGACTTCATTTTTTCTGATTCCACGGTTCAGTTATTCTCTAAGGCAGAAAGGGCAGATTCGTACCGAGTTTGAATTGGGCAACGTTCATTCCTCCCCCGAGGGTGCCCTTCCCTATGAGATGCTGAACGGTGATCAGCCCGGCAGAACGGTCCGGTGGACCGTTTTAATAACATACAAAGTAACCGGTCATGTGATGGCCACGCTCACATACCGTGGACGCCGGGAACCGTGGCGCAAGAAAATGTATCAAACCGGTCAAATGGAAGTGAGGGCTTTCTTTTAAAATGAACCCGATTCAAGCCATACTGTACTATGCCAAAAGGATTTTGGTATTCGGGATCATCCTGACAGAAACACTTGGTTTCTCGGCAGAATCAAAAATCAAATCAATCGATTTGCATGGTACCGGAACATTTGACGATCGGGAGATTCAGAATGCTATTCAAATATATCCTGGATCTGCGTTGCCTGTCGCCTGGTCCGGCAAAATACAGAAGAACCTGACTGACTGGTATTATCGTAATGATTTCTTCTGGATGCAAATCGATTCCATTCAAACTCGTTTTACCCCCGATAGTCAATTCGTTTCTCTTGTCATCTGGATTGATGAAGGGCCAAGAACCCGGCTTGGGCATATTCAAATGGAATCAAACAAACCGGGCAGAAATGCTGAATATCTTGAGATACTGGATCTCAATAATGATGAGTTCAGACAAAATGAACTTGAACTGGCCATTGAAAGGCTGCTGATATTTGCTGAAAATAATGGTTTCCCTCTTATGGAAGTGTCCATCAGGGATATCGTTTTCCATGACACACAGGACGGTCCTGAAATCGATATTCACCTTTCTGTACAGTCCGGTCCGATTGTGAGTGTCGATGCAGTAAATGTGAAAGGCAATTCACTCACACATGCCAATGTCATTATCCGTGAATCCAGGCTAAAAAAAGGCTCTTTATATTCACAAAAAACTATTCTATCAGCCAGAGAAAATATACAGCGTCTCGGGTTCTTTAAGTCTGTCTCTGAACCTGAAATTCTTTTTCAGGGAGATAAAGCCTTTATTACATTTACTGTAGAAGAAGGCAATCCAAACAGCCTTGACGGTGTGGTCGGATATAATCCGCCGGCTTCTGAAAAAGATGCCGGATATTTTACAGGACGCATTCAATTTTCATTCAAAAATCTTCTTGGTACAGGCCGGCACCTTGAAGCGTACTGGGAAAAGAAAGATCAATACTCTCAGGCCATGCGTTTCGGCTATGAAGAGCCCTGGCTCATTGGATGGCCATTTCATCTGGGCGGCTGGTTTGAGCAGGAGATCAGGGATACAACTTATATAGAAAGAAACTGGCGACTATCAGCGAAATATTTTCCATGGCCATCCTTATCAATAAACATTTCCGGCGGCCGGAAAGAGATACTGCCCGACTCTCTGGGCAGTATACTCTATCAGCTGCACCGTTCCAAAGCATGGATTCTTGAAGCCGGTTTTCTATACAATACACTGGATGATCCTCTGAATCCCAAAAAAGGTGTCCGGTACAGCACTTCTGCCGCTTTGGGACGCAAAAATAATTTGACTTCAGTATCCGGTTACGAAGACAGCAGTTTCTCTGTCGTCAATACAAGAGAAATCCGGATGCAGGCGGAAATTCTTCTTCCTGCATTCAAACGTCAGGTACTCTATCTCTGTATCAACGGTATGGAAATTAAAACCGGGGACAGGTTTGTCCCTTTTAGCGAACAAATCCGTTTCGGCGGTTCAAAAACGGTCCGCGGTTACGCTGAAGATTTTTTTCGCGGCAATCTGGTAGCCTGGATGAACATCGAATACAGATATCTGTTATCGTCACGGTCACGTGCTTTTGTATTCTTCGATGCCGGCTCTTTTCAGAGAAAAGAAGAAACCGGAACCATTCGTGGCACAAAAATCGGCTATGGCTTTGGTATACGTATTGATACCCGTCTCGGACTATTCGGAGTCGATTACGGCCTGGGTGAAGGCGATTCACCGCTAAATGGCAAAATTCATGTGGGGCTTGTGAACAGATTTTAAATAATTTCATCGCTCCATCAAATATTTCATACATTTTCATACAACTTTTTTTCAATTCATCCGGTATTTAACAGTGAAATCACAATTGGTTCATGAATGATTGAATACACAGATAAAAAATTAATGAAACTGATACGAGATGGTGATGCACAGGCATTTGAAACAATTTATCACCGATATAATTTTAAAATATACAATTATATCCTTCGATATACCGGTAATTGTGAAATCGCACAGGATTTGCTTCAGGAAACATTTACACGTGTATGGACGGCGGCCCATACTTTTCGCTTAAAGGAGGGACATTTCAAAGCATGGCTGTATAAAATTGCGTTGAATTTGACCCGAAGTGAAATGTCAAAAAAACGATATGCTTTTCATTATCAGGATATCACAGACGCCACCATGACGCATCGCAATCTGCGCTCCAAAGCAATCGATCAGCCTGACACAAAATTTGAAAATCTTGAAATAAAAAAAGCTTTATATCAGGAAATTAATAAACTGAAACCGCATCACAGAGAAGTCATTATCATGAAACTCTTTCAACAGTTAAAATTCAGAGAAATAGCACAAATAACAGATACACCGGAAGGAACCATTAAAGCCCGGTTTCATCATGCCGTTGCACAATTGAAAAAGCACAAGACTTTATTTGGAGATGATTAAATGAATCACGACAACAAGAATGAGTTGCTTGCATTGTATTTTCAGGAGGGTCACTCCCATAGAATCAAAAAATCATCAGAACATGTAAAACAGTGCGATGAATGTCAGCAGTATTTACATGAAATAGAAAATATCGATCAAAAATTCAGTCTGTTATCAGAGGAGACCCTTCCGTCTCAGTTAAATGAACAAATACTTAAAGCCATTTTACAAAAAAAACAGCCCCATGTCCAGCGTCGTTTTATTTTTAATCCGCGTAGAATAGTACAATTTATATTTTCTTTTATCGGTCTTGTCGTTCTTTTTGTTTTAATCAAGCAAACAATAATCGCATCAATCTTCCCGCACATAAAGGACTGCTGGATGATAGAATCTATTGGTGAACTGGGTCTGTCTGCTTTCATTCTCTGGATTCTGGGCTTTATTGTTTGCATTATTATAACACCTGTTCTCATTCTTGAATATCAAAATCCATTGAACGAAACAAAATATTCCTGGAAATATCTATATTCAAAGTAAAGCTTATTGACTTGAAGGAGGAAAAATGCAAAGGCAGATTCTTATCCGAAAAATGGCTTTATCAGCCTCAATCGTTTTGACTGCTTCCATAATTATCCTGGTGTTACAGTTCCCTTATCGGCACTGGCAGCATAAAAAACACTTGAAGATCCTGAGCAGACATGAAAATCAATTAATTGAGCATTTTCAGAATTATCTAGACGAAACAGCCGGAAAAATCAATTCAAGGCCGGTTAATGCAAAGATAATCAGTGATATACAGTCCTATATTTTACTGCAGAACGATAATCCAAAACTCTTTCTTTGGATGAATGATACAAATGGAAATTTTGTAATGGGTGTTCCTTCGATCGCATTTGACCAACTCAATCATATTTTCAACAAATATCAGCATCTGATTGAAAAGGATGATCGATATTTCAGCAGGAATGACTTTATGATAAAAGCAATTAATAAATACAGCAAATTAAATTTTTCAAATTCAGATGCTGATCCTGTCCTGGACCTGCTAAAACCCGGTCCCCATTGGTATGATGAGAAACCCTACGAATATTTGTTCACCAAACCTGTGACCAATACATCGGGCCAGATTATAGGAGAACTCTATTTAAAAATTGATGATGAAAAAAATAGCTCTATTTACCGAAGCAGATTCAGCCATGAAATGAATGACTTATATTCTGTTTTAAATCCTGTTATCGGCTTTTTTATTTTTATCAGCGCTGTCCTTTTATGGCTGTTGCTTCCAAGCTGGGTTTATATTGATGCCAGAGAAAGGGATGTAAAATATCCCATTCTATGGGTTGTTATCACTGTTGTTTCCACAGTTTGGGGATTCGCCATATACCTGATTATCCGGCCAACCAAAACCAAAACATTACTCTGCCCCGAATGCAAAAATGAACTGAACGGTATTAAAGCATTTTGCCCCCATTGCGGATTGGATCTATCAAATATACTATGCCCCGAATGCCAGTATCCATTAAAACCTGAATGGGCATTCTGTCCGAGCTGCAGAGCAGAAATCAAGCAGAAAGCACGAGTTAAAACTAAAAAATCCGGAAAGACATAATCAATAAACTCGGTTCTTATCAACCCGCAACTCATGTCATCTCTTACCTTCCCGTTATTTGGGAAGGTGAGAGATCTTAATAACTGTCGGATTTTTAAGATCTCTCAATCGTTCTGATCCATTAGAAATAGCTTTACATTATCTAATCGTAACTCCTTCGAGATGACACCTCTACATTTTATTCAAAACCAATAGTTTTATATTGTCCATATCCATCATATAATATAATTTGTTGATTGATCAAGGTTTAAAATAAACTCTTGACATTGGCATTTCATTATTGTATATTTATCTATTCGAATATAACTATATAGGTAATATCAAATATGAATAAACTGTTAATCAGTATGCGAAAAATTGGAGGTTATAAAATGGTAAGGATTTTTCTCGGAATAGCCATTGGTGCCGGTCTGGGATTTTTGTATTACAAATTGGTCGGCTGTTCTACCGGAACCTGCCCGATTACACGCAATCCCTATTCCAGTATGATATACGGGGCAATCATGGGCGGTTTGATCTCAATGGGATCATAACCAGGAACAAAATTCCTTTTTATGAATATAATAAATGAAAGAACCAATTATGTTTACTATCTATTACTGTTATAAATAAATGGAGTAAAACAACATGCCGATGTTTGAATACAAATGCAAGGATTGCGGTAAACAGTTTGAAGCTTATTTGAAAAACAGGCAGGAAACAGTCACATGTGAATGCGGAAGTCACAACCTGGAAAAATTACTTTCAAGCTTTGCCGTCGCTGATGGGGGCAGTTCAGGATCTGCCTGCTCTGATGGCTCATGCAGCCTTCCTTCATCGCCCTGTTCATCCGGTATGTGCGGACTTTCATAAATTTCTTTTTTCCTTCCTCCAGGGGTCCTGCTTTTCATTAAGCAGGACCCTCTTCTTTTATAGAGTCAATGAGAGGCTTTGGGCGTTATGTGTTACTAAAAAAGCCGCACAATTTAAAAACTGTGCGGCTTTTATGATGAAACATGGAACAGGGTTTTAACTATTTTTGCTTCTTTTTCGGCGGTTCATTGATCCATTTCCAGATCTTTTTATAATTGTTTTCAGCCAATTTACATACATGCTTTTCCCAATCAAGATACATATAATGGCCCTTGTCTTTTTCATAAGCTTTGCCGAAAAGAATATTTTTCTGGGCACCCTCCTCCGGTGTCAGGAGAATATAGTGGGTAGGCCTTTTATGCAGCCCATACTGGCGAACATCTGTAAAGGGTCCAACATAACCAACAACTTCAGATACTCTTATTTTGGCAACCTCTCTGAAAAACCGATCAACTTCCTTTTGATCCAGATCGATTTCTCTTTTTCCCTTGACCAGCACCCATTCATGTACCTTTTTGGTTTGAAGGGTGGAATCCGGAGCCATTTCTTCCACTTCTCTTTCAACCTTTTGCATTTTCATTTCTTTGCCATTGGCGCTTAAAACCACCTGCTTCAGATCATCTTTGTTCTCATCAACAACCAAAAGGTCAACAAAAGACTTATCTTTAAATTCAGAAAGTGTATCCAGAGAGCCGTATACACCCAGACTGCCCAAAATATTTTTATCTACAGCATAGACTTTGTTTTTATCAGAAAATCTTACAAAACCGGTTTTGATACCTTCTCCTCGTTTCCCAATGATTAAATTAACCATTGTTTTTTCAGCAGCATCCTTCAGCTGTAGATGAATACCCTGTAGATCCCCTATTTGAAATTTATCAAAATGTTTGGGGTCATCAGTACGAACATCTCCTGTCATACCGAACAAATCATCCAGTATCCGGTCAATACTACTTTTCTTGGCTTTGCAGTTATATCGTGTTAAGATACGCCAGGTATCATCTTCATCTTTCCTGAAAATCATCTGTGCCTTAGTTTCATCCCCTGTTTCCTTGATTATTTCAATTTCACTGACATCTTCTTTTGAAACGCCGATCACAACGTTCTTCACAAATTCATCAAAATCCACACTTGCATCGCGTGGTCTGGTGAATATGGCTATTATTAAAAGAAGAACAAATACACCTGCAAATATTTTTAACTGTTTTTCATTCATGGATTTTCACACCTCCTCATATCAGCCGAAAATATTCTTTTTTCTTCGTTTAATATTGAGTGCAATTCCCAGTCCGACGAACACCAGTACCGGCACCCAGATAACAATAAATTTCCATAGTGCCTTTTGTCCCGATTGAGTCGATTGTAGCTTTCTTGCACTGACGTTCTTTGAGCGTATATTAATCAGTTCATCGCCCAGTGTTATGGCATCCACACAATTTTGCAGCAGTATCCTGTTACTGGCTAAAGACTGCAGCACATTGCTGTTAAACATGTTGGCACATCCTATAACGATTATTTTATTTTCTTTTGATTCTCCTGAAATTTCGGATGGCTGATCTTCCGGTTCACTATCAGATTCTTCCCCGGGCTCTGCAGGCCAGGGCGGAATGGTTCCTTCAGAATATTTGGATTTAAATTGACCCTCCAGGATTAAACCGAATATCTGATTTTCTAAAATATCACTTGATTCAGGAGGATTGACATTCACATTGGCATAGGGCGAGCCTTTTAACACCCAGCTATGATCACTGGAAGTAAACAGTGTCTGGCATGATAGATTATTCTCTTTCAAACGATCGCTGTCCAATAAAAGTCGCCCGCCGAACATATAAAACAGATTTGTAATTTTACTTGATATGGATAAATTTTTATTAATATTTTCCGTTGTTACCTGAATCAATACAGGTTTTGTAACGGGTTCGTACCGCTGCACCGGAATCGGATAATTTCCAATTTCAACAGGGATATTTATATAGGTAGCGCTCTGATCCATAAACATCTGATCGTCAAATTGAATCCCATAATTTTCCAATAAACTATTTATATTCATACGGGTTGGCATGCCTCTCAAATCGAATTCACCAGGAGTCTGTGATTGTGATATTTGATACTGATACATCTGCCCTGCCAGCACAATACGCACACCCTTGTGTATCTGTTTGTCAATTTCGTACAACTGCCGTTCATTCAGAGGCTGCGTAGCCATAATCACAAGGCTTTCAATATTTTCCGGGATCGGATCATCTTCCTTTATATTTGTACGTTTTACATCATAACCCGCTTCATTTAAAATTTGAACAGTCTGTTCGAAATAATCCGGGGGCGTTTGCTGCCTGTAGTATTGGCGGTATTGAGGCGGAATTTCAGGTTTCCCGGGGTAAAAACCAATTCTGGGTCGTTTATTCAAAATCAACTTATGAATACGGGATATAATTTCATATTCAAGATTTCCGAAAGTTTCGGCTCTGACCTCTGTAATGACATCTTCCTTACGTTCCAGGTATGACAGTACAATGGATGAATAAACCCATTTAACTTTAGCTTCATCCCTCTCCACGATTTGCACTGGCAACGGTCTTATGCCTTTTTCTTTTAGCCTTTCAGCTATCCCTTTTCTGTTCCGATCTCTTTCTTGATCTGAAGCTTTTTCATCCGATTTTTCTTCTTTTGCTTTCTGTTCGTTATAAGCTTCCTTTTCTTCTTCTGCTGATGGATCGAAGATCTTATAAGACAGCATCCCATTTGAAGCCTGTTTTAAATCTTTCAGTTTACCTATTACATCTTTTTCAAGATTTTTCCACTGTGGAGGCATTTTATTTGATGATGAAACATAATAGGTAATTTCAATCGGTGCTTCAAGCTGAGAAAGAATTTTTTTTACAGAAGGGGACAGTTCATAGATGTGATCTGCTGTCAAATCAAAACGGCCGATATTGATATTATTCAAAATAATATTCAAAGTAATGACAATAAAAAACAATAATACTGCTCCGATCACAAATGTTGTGATAAAACGTTTTCTTAAATTATTACTCATCAATATTTTCTCCTTTCCAATGCTTTGGCGTTTAAATAGAGAAACAAGCCTGTAAAGGATAGGAAATAAATAATACTTCCAATTGAAATAACGCCCTTTTCCACGTCATTAAAATGCCGTGTTACACCCACATAATCATATAAAAATCTTCCCAGGCCCGGAATCCATCCGTCAATGACCATGGGTACATATCCCCAGCCAATCAACGCCAGAAAACCGCATGTAAGACTGGTAATAATCAATGACACAATCTGATCGGAGAAAAACGTGGATATAAAGAGACCGACAGATAGAAAAAATGCCCCCAGCATAATCGTACCCAGATATCCCCCAATAATCGGTCCGTAATCTGGTGTACCAAGTACCTCCAGAGCCAGGGGAATCGTCAGAGTACCGGCCAGGGCAGTTATAAAAAAGAGAAGGCTGGCCAGGAATTTCCCCAGAACAATGGATTCTATCTTCATAGGCAGTGTTAGCAACAATTCAACCGTACCGAGTTTGTTCTCTTCTGACCACAAACGCATGGAAACAGCCGGTATAAAAATGAGACCAAGGATTAACGGCAGGGTTGAAAAAAAGGCCCTCATATCGGCATTACCAATAAAAAAGAAATGGAACATATACAGACCGGCATTAAGAAGAATAAAGATAACACTGAACACATAAGCAATGGGTGAATAGAAATACGCACGAAACTCCCGTTTGAAAATCACCTTAATGTCATTCATTTGGCACCCCCTTCCCTTTTTACTTCAGTTGTTTTTCCAGAAGAATTGGAAGTCAGCCGAATGAAAGTTTCCTCAAGTGAAATCTGTTCCTGCTGTAAATCAACCACCATCCATTTTTTTGACCGGATCAACTCATTCAAAGGCGCAATGAGATCTGCTTTGGGATTATAATAGAGGTGGGCAGCAGTCTGGCCACGCGGTGCGGTTTCATCATAAGAGATATCCTGAATATCGGAAAGTGATTTAATACCGCTCTCGAATTCTTTTTTGCTTCCCTTTATAGAAAGATAAACTGAACCACTGTCAGAAACCTTTTTGACCAATTTATCAAATGAACCGTCAGCGACAATTTGTCCCTGATTAATCATAAGGATACGATCCGCAACAGATGCCACTTCAGATAAAATATGGGTGCTGAGAATAATGGTTTTCTTTTTTGCCAGTTCTTTAATTAAATTCCGAATTCCAATGATCTGAAGCGGATCCAGTCCCGATGTCGGCTCATCCAGAATAAGAACATCCGGATCATGAATGAGCGCCTGGGCAAGACAGACCCTCTGTTTGAATCCTTTTGAAAGCACTTCAATTTTTCTGTTGAGTACAGATGTCAATCCACAGGCATCAATTACCCAGTTCATTCTCTTTTCAAAGGTTCCGTTTAAATGTCTTGCCGAGGCAATAAATGCGAGATATTCACTGACCAGCATATCAGAATACAATGGAACCCGTTCAGGCAGATAACCAATCAGCTTCCGCACTTCAAGAGGATTTTCCAGGGCATTGAATCCACCAACGCTCACCGTGCCCGAGGTCGGCGCTGTGTACGTTGTGATAATACGCATGGCAGTGGATTTGCCGGCGCCGTTCGGTCCTACAAAACCGATAATCTCCCCTTTTTTAACAGAAAAGCTGACATCCACCAATGCTTTGGTTGAGCCATAATCCTTACACACATTTTTCAATTCGATCATAATCAATCCCTCTGAAATGATTCGATAAAAACACAATATAAAATGGATTAAAAACTGAAGCATTTACATGAATTTTGACAACCATGCAAATTGAATTCAAAATATACAAAATTCAATATCTTTTGTCAAATATTTATTATGATTCAAACAATTGTTTTAATTTTTCGAATATTTCTACTTAAAAATTTGTGAAAAAGTTCCGTAAAAATTTGAAAAAAATTTTGCCTTTCCAGGACCGGACCAGATTTGATTTCGAAACTGTATAACAAATATTTTATTTAAACATTGGATGTAAATATATGTGAGTGACTATTCCGGTTTTTTTAAACTGAACCAATTATTCCGTAAAATATTGTATTTTTGGTTTAATTTTTGCATAAATCGTTATCAACAAATTTAAAGAAAAATACAGGCTTAACAGTTATTCTTTTCGAAAACCGTAGACAACAATACAATGCATTTTGAAAAGGTTAAATCAATTGCGGATCAATATCCGGGAAAATGCTGATAAATTACGAAGTGAGCATGGTCTGACACTTCTTGAGATGATTATTGTCATTGTTATCATAGGCATCATGGCTACAGCTATTGCAGCCCGTTTTGTCAGTTTCAGCCGAGCAGCCGAGGCTGCAGCATGTCATACCAATCAATTATCTTTAGAAACAGCTCAAAGTATGTTTTTTGTGGATAAGGCACGAGAGGGAAACGGATATTACGCAGATGATATCGATCTTCTTCTGCCCTACTTACAGGGCGGGCAAATCCCTGTATGCCCTGGAGGGGGTACATATGAACTGTTCGGTAATGAATTTATTACATGCTCCATACCGGAGCATCAAAGGTAAACCGAAAGGATCCAATCCGCTCATCTCCTGCCAGTTTTATTCTTCTTTTTTAATTTTCTCAAAACCACCAGAGTAATATCATCATTTTCCATATATTCCGCACTGAACTGCTTTGCCTCATTCACAATCCGATCCAGTAAAGCTTGGGCTGATAAATTGACATCTTCCTGAATAATCTTTTTCACCCGATTCTCACCAAATTCTTCTTCATTGGCATCCATGGATTCCGTAATGCCATCCGTAAACATCACAATCCGGTCATTCGGCTCCATTTTAATCGTTTCTGTTTGATACGCCATTTCCGGCATCATACCGAGGACAATCCCGCCGATGGTTAAATCATATACTTGCCCATTTGCCGTAACTTTATATGGCGGATTGTGCCCTGCATTACAATAAGTAAATGTATGATCTGCCACATTAAGCTCTCCATAAAAGAAAGTAATGTATTTGTCCAGAGAAGTATTTTGGCATACGAGCCGATTCACTTTTGAAACCATATCACTGATTGTATCTTCATCAGAGCATAGCGCATGAAGACTGGCCTGGAGATTGGCCATCAGCAGGGCGGCTCCGGCCCCCTTGCCGGATACATCCGCAATTGCGATACCATAAACGCCTTCACGGATCGGGATCACATCGAAGTAATCCCCTCCAACCTGTTTACTGGGAATATTCACCGCCGCAATATCATAACCGCTGATCAGGGGGAGATCAGAGGGCAGCAGGTCCTGCTGAATGTGCCTGGCAAGATTCAATTCCTCTTCCAGACGCTGTTTTTCCAGTGCTTCCTCGAACAGTCGGGCATTCTCTATCGCCGTAACCGCTTGATTACCAAGTGTTTTCAGAAATTCAAGATCCGCTTCATCAAAATCGCTGTCGGAAATTTTAGGTCCGATCATGATCACACCGTGCGTCACTTCATGAAGCCGCATGGGTACCAGAACGGATAAACCTGCCGAATGAAACACTTCATGGGATGCCGACTCTTCCATAAAAACAGGTTCTGTGACTTGTGAAAATTCTGCGTTCTCTGGAATGGTTACGGAAGTTCCCTTGGAAAGAGAAACTTCCCAATGGTCATTGCAGGCAGTGGCAACAACACATTTATTGACCATTAATTCTCCCATTACAGCAAAACTCAATAAATTAACGATCTTGTTTCTATCCAGGGTTGTATTCAATTCACGGCTTATATCAAATATGGTATTCAGCTGCTGAATTTTCCTGTCAAGTTTTCTGTTTACACCCTGTATCTCTTCAACCATCAGGCCGTTGGACACCGCTGTGGCAGCGATATTGGAAAGAGAATTAAGAAATTCGATTTCACCCTGCTTAAATGACTGTCCGCTTATTTTTCCACCAAAACCAACAACGCCTATTGTACCCTGGGAAGAATTTAACGGCAAAATAAGCTGGATATCAAATTTCTTAAAAAATGAGGCCCAATCGCAGTCTTTTGGAATATCTTTGACCAGAACGGCATGAGAAGGCGGATCATCGATGACCAGGGACTTATTTAATAACTGGTGGGAAATACCCTTTAAATCTTCCACAATAAATTCATCATCCTGTTCCTTTTGAAGAAGCACGATACCACGGCTGATCAGCATATGTCCCATGGGAATACGGAGTAAATTTTCAAGAATAGCATTCAGGCTCAGCGATGCTGTCAGTGTCTGTGTGATTTCAAAAAGAGCGGTTAATTCCAGCAGCCTTTCATCCAGCTCTCTGGAAACATTCTTTTGCTGATTATCATTTTTAACCATCGCGACTATTTCCTGTGATAACAAAAAATATGGTGAAGGATTGGCTTTTTAAGGAGGTTTGTACAAATCATCTGATTCAAAGCATGCATTCAGACTGCTTTCAGGAGGCTTTTATCTGTTTTTCCCTTTTCATATATTTTGTCATCCGGACCTCATTTTTACCATCCGGCCTGGTTTGATAATCCACTTCATCCATTAATGATTTGATCAGGTATATTCCCAATCCGCCCACACGCAGCTCAGCCATATATTTATCCATATTGGGCACTTCAAGGTGATTAAAATCAAATCCCTTGCCTTTATCTGCAACAATAACTGTAAATTTATCCTTCTTTATCTGAACGGATATTTCAATTTCCTGATTTTCATCATTGTTATATGCATGGGCAATCACATTGGTGCAAGCCTCATCAACAGCCAGTTCTATTTTATTTATATTCTGGGCATCAAATCCGACTTTATGTGCCAATCCGGAAATGAACTCCCTGATTAATTCCAGATTTCCGGTCTGGCTCGGAATTTTTAATTTGTATTTATTCGCTTGTTGTATCATGCTCTATCCTTGTATACGTTTGGATGCGGAAAATGATGCTTCAGGAAGCAGAATATCTATCAACAGCCTCTGATTCCTTTTCAAATATTTCATACAGCACCGGAAATCCGAGCAAATCGAATACACGGAATACCTTTTCTGTAAGTTCGGCCAGTTTGATATCGCCGCCCTTGCTTCGAACATCCTCAATAAATCCCATAAATACACCAAGCCCCGCACTACTGATATATGATAAATCTGACATATTAACGATAATACGTACCCGTTCCTCATTGACAAGCTGTTTTAATACAGCTTCAAAATCAGGGGCAGTATGGGCATCCAGATACCCCTTTAGATAGACAACAGATATGTCACTCATATCTTTGCGGCTGGTCTCAAATCCGTTCATAAAGTCTTCTCCTCTCAAACTTTATATAAACTTCTGACACTAAATGCCAATTTTAAAAACAACAAGTGTTATATCATCGTGCCGGGAAACATTTTCAGTAAACTGCGTCATCTTATCCTTCAGTTTGGGCACCATGACTTTCGGACTGTCTTCGATCAAATCCATCAGTACGTTTGACAGCCTTTCTTCTCCATATTCCTCATCCTTTTCATTTCTTGCTTCTGTCAGACCATCAGTATATAATACAATGGTATCGTTTTTTTGAAGGCGAATACTCTTTTCCTGCAACGACTTTTTTAAAATCGGATTAGGGGAAAGGCCCAATCCGAGACCTTTCGGTTCAATCCAGTCGAGTTTGTCTCTTCGGATATGACCAATCGGCGGATGTCCGGCACGAACCAATTGAATTTGCTTTTTGTTCAACCATAATATACCGTAAACCATAGTCACGAATGTTTGTTCCTCAAAATGTTCATGTAAATAGTGATTCATTTCCAGTAATATTGATTTGGGAGAATGATGATGCTGGGCAAGTGTACGGATCATACCTTTCAACTCGGCCATATAGAACGCAGCTGAAGCCCCTTTTCCGGATACGTCCCCTATCACCAAATCGATTCGATTTTCTTTCACATGAATGACATCATAAAAGTCACCACCGATATCATTCGCTGTCATACAAAAACCATCTATTTCAAGGCCCTGGATTTCCGGCATCTTCTGGGGCAGGAGACGCATTTGCGCATCATGGGCCAATCTTAATTCTTCCCTGTAACGTTCCTGATCAATGGTGACTTCTACCAATCTGACATTTTCAATTGCAGCACCAACCTGATTGGCAAATGCCTGAAATGTGTCGCGGCTCTCCTCGATGAATCCGAATGTCTCTTTTTTTAAAGCATAAATCAAACCCAGTTTTCTGTCTTTATAGCTGACAGGCGCAACCAGCAGGGAGCCGGCACGCTGATCCCATTTTCTGATTTCGGAAACCCTTCTGTCTTTGGGAATATCATTGAGCAGAACGGCACCATGACTATCGTGTACCATACTGCGTATTTTTGTGGCCGCAATATCGGGCATTCGTTCTATATGTTCCATTTTGATATTTTTTGATCCTGCAAGCGTGTAATGCTGGTTCTCTTCAAGTTCCAGCCAGGTCATATCCGCATTGACAAAATCCAGTGATAATTTCAGAGCCCTGTCAACCAATTCATCGATATCGAGAACTGAACCCAAGGTCGTACTGAGGATTTGAAACGACTGAATTTCCTTCTTTTTTTTATCCATCATACCGGCTGCCGGCAGCTGAAACAGAATCCCCAATACGGCCATGGAAGAATAGACACCAAAAAATATGAAAATATTTTGAATAAAACTTCCAATATTTTCGCTGTAATCAAATATTGATGTAACGGAATCACTGATCAGCAGAGAAAGCGCTGTTAAAAATAAAAGAGAAAACCAGAAGAAAATTCCAATCTTCTGTTCTTTATTTAAATAATGAATCCACTTACAGCGAAATCCATTAATAAACATAAACAGATACATCAGGCCGATGAGGATATAGTCCACTCCCGGACTGTCAATACCAAAATGGAAAGGTAAAAATAAAAATCGACTTTCACTCAATCCGGCAGGACTGGAAATAACATGCATCAGAAGAAGGAAAATCATAAATTTATATTGCCTTGAGGTCCGCTTTCCTCTCTGAATATATATTAAATCCCTTATTGACAGCAGTATCCATACAGCCAAAAAGCAGATACAGTACATCATGACTGTTTTAAGAAATGGTTCTTTGGCGATATTCACGGTGAGTTCGTCTGCTGAAATCGCCTCGGTGGGGAAAAGAATATTCCACTGAGCAAGCTGGGTCAGTAACCAGAGCAGAAGGAGGACAAAACCAAGCCTTTTCAGCTTTTTAAAAAGATCCCATCTCTTAAACCAGTTATAGGACGCCAGTCCCCAGTAGATACAGACCAGAGCAAGAATTAGGAGTGAATCACGGAAAGGCACATAGCCCAGGCCTGGATATTCAACGCTGAATAATCCGGCGTTTATGGCATAGGCTGCCACAAAAAGGATAAAAGCCAGAGATAATCTGAGAAACAGTTTTCTTTTTTTATTTTCTTTCATAAAATGATTTACTGAATTTTAATAATGACCGCAGTCATATCATCATGCTGCGATGCGCCGTCCATAAAATACAAAATATCATCGCGGATTTTTATCATCATTTCGTCTGCAGAATAGTGCGCATACTGATCCACCGCTTTCCGAAGACGATCTTCTGTAAATTCTTGTTTTTGTTGATTCTGAGCCTCATTCAATCCATCTGTATAAAACAGGAAGACATCATCTTTCTTAAATTGGATACAGATCTCTTCAATGGTTTTCGAAAAAAGATACCCGGATTCCAGTCCCAGCGCAATACCGGTTGGACATACATCTTCAGCCGTATCGTGTCCCGACCGCCGGAGAATAACCGGATTATGTCCGGCTCTTGAGAAACTGAGTGTTCGGGCCCTGACATCAATCACAGCATAAATCATGCTGATAAACATGTCTCTTTCAGCATTCTCGTAAAAGAGATCATTCATACTCACAAGGACATCACGGGCTGACGGAAAATGATTGGCCTGAGCCCTTAAGAATCCTTTGGCCAGGGTCATATAAAATGCAGCCGGGATGCCTTTCCCGGATACATCGCCAACGGCTATGCCCAGTTTGTTGGAACCCAGCGGAATAAAATCATAATAATCTCCGCCGACTTCATTCGCAGGCAGGCACATTGATGCGATATCAACACCTGCCAACCTGGGTTTTTCTCTGGGAAGAAAAGTCATCTGGACCTGTCTGGCAATTTCCAGATCTCTCTGTATTCGTTCTTTTTCATTCATCCGCTGGACATAGTCGGGTACAAAAGGCGCCATCTCCGAGATAAATGATTCCCGTCGACAGCATAAAAAAGCCCAGATTAGAATAAGACAGCTTACAAGCAAGAGAAAAACACCATGCAACATATTGCTGCCGGAGCCCGAATACATCAGGGATACGCTTGAATAGATAACAGGCAATCCAAGAACTCCGGTAAAAACTGTTATAAAGTCGTATCGTATGAAAAACCATGAAAACAGAAGTCCAATGCAGACATTCAAAATAACTCTGAGGATTACGGGCTGTATCGATGGTACCGGGAAAGACACAAAGGCCCAGACACAAATCAATGGGACAAGAGACCAGATAAAGGATCGCCTAATTACTTTTTTCAAAAAGGATATTAAAAACAGACAAAATGTAACTGAAATAAACAGCGAATTAAGCAATCCCCTCCCTATAGCAAAAAAACTGGGCCACAATGTAGATATTCCCATGACAGGCTTTTCACCCAAATCGAAATAGCCGTTCAAGCTTTTTATAGAAATCAATCCGAAAAGTGTAAGAAATCCCAATCCAATGAAATTAAGTGCAATGCCGCGAATTAGTGAAATCCCCAATTCCGGAAACAATATTTTTTTTCGAAGATAGTCCACTGTAGTCAATTTTTCAGCCCAGACTTCCCGGGTATACGATTCTCCCAATACAAATACCGCCCACAACCCCCCGGCTATAAAAGGTACTGTAAAAACAAAACCAAGCACCATTTCCCATACCGGTTGTTCAGGCATCATAAACGAATAAGTAATGATCCATCCGATTAATGCCAGAATAGCCGGCAACAATCCGATTTTCAAATCCAGAAGATCGGAACGAATCCGTATGACAAAAAACACCATTCCAACGACCACAAAAGCAAGGTAGACGATAATAAACGAAATCAGGGAAAATATATGGTTCTCATCTCCGGACAGAACAAATGTCCCGGGAATCGAGTAATTCTTTTTAAAATATTGTAACCGGCCTTCATTAAATTTCACCTCGATTGATACGGTTTCACCGGCTATTGATTTAATTCGATTCAGTATATAAGTTTGGACACCTTTATCATCGATTTTTGGATCTTTGTCATGCGCGAGCCAGAGTCCCGGATCTTCACCTGCGATCCGGTTGGCCAATTGCACGGTCCGTTTCTGAATGGAAGCCGCGGGAATCGTCATTTTGCCCTTTGACTGCATCCTGATTGCGTTCTCATCAGCTTCAAAATAAATTGGATGACCATGCATATCTGTATGAATTCGTATACTCCCGGCCTTGATCTCTGTTTGATTCGAATCGGAATCGGATTCCGGCTTATGAAAATAATGTATTCCCCAGAAAAATACAGGGATTGAATCCTGTGCGATTTGATTGGTTAAGCCGCTTCCGAAAGTTCTGTTTAAATATTGAATTTGATTTTTATCATGCTGAACAGATATTTGCATCTGGTAAGGGCTGACATTATATCCATAATCTTCCAGTAAACTGGTTGCTTCATCAATAACACCCTGTCGATCCACAGAAAAATGAACAGCTGCGTCAGGAAATACACGGGGATACAACAGGAAAAAGCCGAGGATTCCCAGGAGGGCGATCAGAATAAGATAACCATCTGATTTCTGAAATTGTATTTTCATAAGTATTTCCTTTAATCACACCGCTAAACAGATGATATGTTCAGGGAAAAAACCTATCTTTTCTCACGAAAACCGTATATCATATGATCATCACAAGCAATGACCAATGTCCCGTTCCATATCATAGGAGACGTAGAAATGCGCCCATTTGTTTCAAAACGCCATACTTCTTCGCCGGTCTCACGGTTCAGAACATAGAACAGTCTGTTCAGGGAGCCAAAAAAAATGTACTTACTGGTAATCAAAGGAGATGTTCCGATAGGTCCATTGGCATGAAAGCGCCACAACTCACGGCCATCAGCCCCGTTCAGCGCGCGATAGATTCCACGGTTTGAACCCATATACACAACAGAACCATGATAGCCGGCCGTTTCAGTAATTCCGCCTTCAGCGGTAATGTTCCACCTCACCTGCCCGGTTAAAAGAGACAACGCATAAAAACGTCCTTCACGGGTTCCGATAAACAGCAGGCTGTCTCCAATAACCGGAGAAGCCTGAATGGTTCCTTCAAGGTCCTTTTTCCAAAGGATTTCTCCATGTTGATCATCCACGGCCATCACCATCCCTTTATCCGAAGCGGCATACACAGTACCCGGTATTTTTGCCGGACTGCTGTACAGACGTCCCTCTATTTTCCTGGACCAGATCAGCTCACCTGTACTGTCTTTCAGCATGTAAATGCGTCCATGATGATCACTGATGACAATACAGCTGTCCGCCAACAAAGGCTCACTGTCAATAAATCCGAGTTCTTTACGCCAAATTACTTCATTATCTGTCATGTCAAAGAGTTTTAAGGATGATGCCCCCTTACGATCAGCAATAATCAGAAAACCACGGAATGCAGCACAGGTCACTTCATTCTTCCTGTCCGTCTTCAATGATCCGATTCGTTTACCGGTTATGGCATGAACCGTCTGAATGAGACCGTTCCTTGTTCCATAAAAGAGGTAAGAATCGAACGCAACGATAGCCCGCCCCGGAGCAGACTGGTTTCGATGCTGCCATGCCATTCTGAAGGGTGGAGATATCAGAGAAGAACTAAATCCGGTATGCCGCGTATCACCCGTCCATTGCCAGTACAATCCGGAATTACTGAACTGATCCGGCTTGATCAGAATTTCCTGACAAACAAACCCTGTCACTGCAAAGAACAACAGGATAGCAAGAAAAATGAATCGCTTTTTCATGGTAAACTTATATTATTCCCTTCATTGGGCCAGCGTGTCCGGACCCCGATTGTATCCGCATACATGATAAAGCGTTCCGCCGGATGATACGGCATCACTTTTCCATAACTATACTTGCCATTCCGGTCTTCATCTCTAAATGCACTGATCCGATATTGTCCCGGAAGGATATTTTTTATCCGGTAAGCTCCGGGTTGATCCAGAACAAGTTCATAGGATAAATCAGGATTTCTCAGCTGCCTGGCCTGGATGAATATCGGACCTGACGCAATGGTATCCGGATCAATGACCTGACCGGATATCTCGGACAACGTATCCGGATTCATGGTTTGAAACTGAAAAACCGTATCCGCAAGACTGTTTCCTGTTATATCAGTTATTCCAGAATCAGACAGGGCTATCCTGTACATGGTTTCTCTTTTCCATCCCGTCTCAGGTGTAAAAATTACCTCTGCAGGATTGAGCCATTTCAGTTTACCATCAACAGGATGACCTGATGTGTCAGCCGCATGAAATCCGGATGGAAACTCGGTGTTATCCATCCACTCATTGAAAATAAGTCGAAATTCTTTGTCCAGCGCGACCATTTTCGCATTGGGAGCGGGATTTATCTCCAGTATCGATGGACCGGTGGTATCTGCCTTTCCCGATCCTTCAAATGTCACTGCCTCATTGTTCGCCTCAAGCATATTTCCTGCCAGGTCCGAAAGATATTCCGCACCGGCCTGATAAGTTATACCCTCCAGAAGTGAGTCCACGTAAATATGAATAACGCGTTTATTTAGCGGATCCTGATAATATTCACTGATATGAACAGTATCCTGCCAATTTTCAGTCATTATAGAAAAAACCGCGTTGGATAGTGTATCCTGGTTCAACACTTCCTCATTGAACTGAAAAACAACATGACGCCTGTCCAGCGGCCGAACGCGCGTTAAAGCGGGACCCAGTGTGTCCTCGCGTGTCAGACGGAAAGACAGGTTCCGCGCCCGGAACCGGCTGAGAGAATCAAGAGCCACATCACGAAAGGTCAGTCCGATTTCATCTTCCATCGGCTGGTAGAGACGATCCGCAGCCAGATCCCGTATGACAAAAAGCCGGTAACGGCCTTCTGTTAAATGCGTAAACTGGAACCGGCCGCCTTTTTCACATTGAACAATATAATCAGGAGAATTTTGTAGAGGATCCGGATCTTCGCCATTTTTAATTTGATAGGCCCATACATCCACACCGCTCGCGTCGGTATCCATGTACAGTTGGCCCGTCATTTCCCCCCTGTCCAGTGCTTCCCCGGTAGAAAAAGCAAGAATGAATGTGGAATCCATTGCGTTGTTTCTGTAATCCTTCAATCCCGTACCGAGTGTAACAACATAGGTGCGTTTAGGCAGCAGGGGCGATGGAAATTTGATGGAGAGCTTTTTACCTCGCCATTTATACTTGACGCCTTCACCCGGAAATGGCGAAATAAACACAGCAGCGGACAATGCCGGAGATCTTAGATTCTCACTGAATTTTATCTCAACCTGTGTGGATGGATCAACAGATGTCTGTCCATTCAGAGGAATGGTCTCTACGACCCTGGGTGGTGTTTTATCCTCAGGACCACCGGGAGGCATCCCCTGCTTGGCGCAGGCGGTCAGCAGTATGAGTAATAATAAAATGAAAAATCTCTGCATGGTCAACCGATGTTGTATCAAAGAGACATTTTTATCTGATAAAATCGATTCAAATACTGAATTATAAAGATATTGCAAATGTACACCTAAATTTAGAAAAATGCAAAGGGATTTTAGGCGTAAATTGGATCATAACACGCCTTAACAACCTTATTGCATTTTAAAGGAGATCTTTGTATTTTCCAGATGATTCACAATCCATTCATTTAATGATTTTATCAACACCTCTTTGACTTTTTTCAGGAGGAAATATGAAATCCAGTACGGACCGTCGCCAATTTTTAAAGAGCTGTTCAAAAATCGGCTCCGGCTGCGCATTGTTTTATCTGTGCGGTAACGGATGGGCACAGGACAGCACCCAGACCGAAAAGAAGGAACCTGTAGTACCCAATCCATCCGAACTCACCTATTGCGGATACAAATGTACCATGGAATGCCCTCTGTACAAGGCCACCATTGAAAATGATGAGGCAGCCAGGAAAAAAGCCTATGAAGATTTTAAATGGAAGGAACAGTACGGCATTGAATATGATCCGGATGTTGTATTCTGCTACGGGTGCAAGGCTGAGGATAAACCCAAGAATATCATTCTCAAGAAATGCACAGTACGGGAGTGTGCGATCAGTAAAAAGCTGAAATCCTGTATTCAATGTAAAGATTTAAAACCATGTAACAAAGAATTGTGGTCCAGATTCCCGGATTTCAAAAAACATGTTATAGCCATGCAGGAAACATGGATCAAAGCGGGGAATAAACCGCTGTAAACAACAAAAAGGATCTTAAAAAATGAAAAAGAATATTCCATTTCTCATACTCCTTCTTATCCATCCGGTCCTTGCCCAGAAATTCGAAGGACTGGCACCTACACCACCCATGGGCTGGAACAGCTGGAACACCTTTGAAGTGAACATTGATGAGCAATTGATAAAAGAAACAGCCGAAGCACTTATTGAAAGCGGTATGCAGGAAGCCGGATACGAATACATTGTCATCGATGACGGCTGGGAAGCCATGGAAAGAGACAGTGAGGGCAATTTGAGACCTGATCCGGAACGATTTCCGTCGGGCATGAAAGCTCTGGGGGATTATCTGCATGAGAAAGGATTCAAATTCGGTATTCACAACTGCGCGGGCACCAGAACCTGTTCCGGATATCCCGGCGGACGCGGTCATGAATTTCAGGATGCACGTACATACGCCTCCTGGGGTGTGGATTATTTAAAATACGACTGGTGCTCACACGGCACAGCCAGCGCGGAAGAGACCTACAAAACCATGCGGGATGCCTTATATGCAGCCGGCCGGCCCGTTGTTTTCAGCCTCTGCGAATGGGGCAACAACAAACCCTGGCTCTGGGGAAAAAACGTGGGTCATCTGTGGCGCACCACCGGCGATGTGACCGACTGCTATGACTGCCAAGATATCTATGCCATGGGCTGGAAAGTCATTCTGGACAGTCAGGTCGGTCTGGAAAAATACGCGGGACCGGATCACTGGAACGATCCGGATATGCTGGAGGTGGGCAATCCCGGCCTGTCCCTGGCTGAATCCCGGGCCCATTTCAGCTTATGGTGCATG
>Ga0272441_10005281_pt1 | contig 22617 bp, 18 predicted proteins | sample SSMProp6N_FD_193582 | JGI IMG/M metagenome (GOLD analysis project Ga0272441, IMG submission 193582) | Marine sediment archaeal communities from Little Sippewissett salt marsh, Falmouth, MA, United States - SSM-Prop-6N | ecosystem: Environmental > Aquatic > Marine > Wetlands > Sediment ... | reverse complement strand
GTTGCAGGATGTCAATCCCCCCGATGCTGTCAAACGTTCTTTTAATGCGGTTAATGAAGCCAAGCAGGAAAAGGAAAAAGTGATCAATGAGTCCTGGGAGGCTTACAATAAGGTAATCCCCAAGGCCAAAGGGGAAGCGGAAAAAACCATTCGTGAGGCGGAAGGCTATGCCTTGAGCCGCATCAACAAGGCCAAGGGAGATGCCACCAAATTTTTGGCTGTTTGGGGAGCTTATAAAAATGCGAAAGATGTAACCAAAAGGCGGTTGTATCTTGAGGCCTTGGCCGAGGTTTTGCCTAAGGCCGGAAAGATTTATGTTTTTGAACCAGAGGGCAGTAATGTTCTGCCATTGCTCAAATTAAAGGAAGGGGGGAAATAAAATGAATAAATTCCTATCCATTCCCATAGTTGTGACCCTTGTGATCATCGTTGCTGTGATTGGTGGGGCTCTTTATACAGTGGATGAGACCCAGCAAGTTGTCATCACTCAGTTCGGGGAACCTATCGGAGAACCCATCCGGGAGTCGGGGCTGCATTTTAAGATTCCCATTATCCAGAAAGCGAATTATTTTGACAAGAGGATTCTGAATTGGGATGGTGACCCCAACCAGATACCGACGAGAGACAAGAGGTATATTTGGGTTGACACCACGGCCCGCTGGAAAATCGTGGATGCCTTAAAGTTTATGCAGTCGGTAGGGACAGAGGCGGGAGCTTTGGGGCGCCTGGATGATGTGATTGATGCCGCCACACGCGATGCCATTTCCAATTCCAAGCTGGTCGAGGCTATCCGCAATTCCAACCGGCTGATTGAACTCTCCCGGAAAGACCAGGAAGAGGAAGGCTGGGCCTTGAGCAATGTGGCTATTGAGAAGATCAATGTTGGGCGAGAGAAGTTGACGCGTGATATTTTAAAAAGATCGTCTGAGATCGTGCCCAAATACGGCATTGAACTGGTGGATGTCCGGATCAAAAGGATCAATTACGTCAAGGAAGTTCAGAACAAGGTTTACGAACGCATGATCTCCGAACGCAACCGTGCAGCCGAACAGTACCGCAGCGAGGGGCAGGGGAAAAAGGCCGAGATCGAAGGTCAGATGGGAAAGGAACTCAAACAGATCACATCCGAAGCTTACCGCAAGGCGCAGGAGATCAAGGGAAAAGCCGAAGCCGAGGCGACCAAAATCTACGCAGATGCCTACAACAAGGATCCTGACTTTTATTCGTTCATCAAGACCTTGGACACTTACAAAGAGACCATCGATCAGGACACCACGTTGATGCTCAATACCGAGAGCGATTTTTACGGCTATTTGAAAAAGGCAGATGCAGAACGAATGCCTTAAGAACGAGGGAATGTGTTTAAGATCTCTTTGACGGCAAATAGGAAAGAAGGCTTGGCCGAGATACTGGAAGAACTTCTGGTCTCTTCGGATAAAGATGTTCGTCAGTGGGAACAAACGGAAGATGGGAAGAAGACCAGCGTGGCTTTTTATTCGCATTTTTTGCGCAAGGCGCGTGGTATTCAAAAGGAACTTTCGTCTTTGGGGTTGAAGGGAGTCAGGGTTTCAATAAAAGAAATCCGGAAGCGCGACTGGCAGGAGAAGTGGAAACGGCAACTAAAGCCTTTTCAATTGACCGACCGTTTTGACGTGGTCCCTCTTTGGCACAAAAGGAATTACAGGAAGAAAAAGAGAGAGCCGATCTTTCTGGACACCACGCTGGCGTTCGGGACCGGCTTGCACGAGACGACCCGGTTTTTGGCCCAGTTGGTAGAGCAACGCATTCGCAAAGCGGCAACGTTCCTCGATGTGGGGACAGGAACAGGCATTTTGTCCATTGTGGCGGAAAAATGCGGCGCAGGGAAAGTGGAGGCCTGCGACATCAGTGCCCAGAGCGTTGAAGTCGCCCGTAAAAATTTTGAAATCAATCGATGCCGGTTTTTTAAGCTTTCGGTCTGCAACATCAGAAAAAGCAGGAATAGAAAACGTTATGACTTTGTCGCCGCCAACCTGACATCGCAGGATTTGATGGCTGTCAAGCGGCGCTTGTGTGCCTTGGTGAAACCCGGCAAGCACCTGGCTGTCTCGGGAATCTCGCTTTCCAACCTTTTGGTTGCCAGGAAGGCTTTTGGAGGGTTGCCGCTTAAGTGCCTTCAGGTCAAAAAAGGAAAGGAATGGGCAGCCCTTTTGTTTAAACATTTGTAACGAAGGAAGGTGTGTTGTGGCGCTGTTGGGTGTTTCCTTGAAAAAAACAAAAGAGTTGCGCCTCAAAATGCGACGGATGAAAATCTTTGAAAAAGATTTACAGGAGAAGTTCGTTTATTCTTCCAAAAAGGGCGGGCAGAACGTCAATAAAGTTTCTACCTGCGTTTATTTGTCTCATTTGCCGACGGGAATCAGCGTAAAATGCCAGAAAGCCAGGTCGCAGGGCCTCAACCGGTTTTTGGCCAGAGAGATCCTTCTTGAGAAAATAGAACATGAGCGCCTCCGGCAAGAGAGCTACGAAAAATACGAACAAGAGAAACAACGAAGGCAAAAAAGGAAGCGTTCCCAAAAATCCAAAGAGGCCATCTTGAAGGGCAAGCATTACCAATCCCAAAAAAAGACAGACAGAAAACAGATTCGGGTCAATAAACTGGACGATTATTTCTAATCCTTAAGGATGACAAGAAGATGCCGAAAAAAAGAAAACAACAGCAGGGCATGGTGGATGTCAGTCCCAAAAAAATGACAAGGCGCCGAGCCGTTGCCTGCGCAGAGGTTGTCTTGGGGGAAAAAGCCTTTGAGGCGTTAACGGGAGAAGGTTCCCCCAAAGGCGATGTGCTTGAGAGTGCCAAGCTCGCCGGCGTCCTGGCTGCCAAGTCAACCCCGACGCTGATTCCGTATTGCCATCCTTTGGCATTGAATAAAGTAGCCATCCGTTTTCAGATGAACAAAAAAGAGGCTTCGGTGGTTGTTTCCGCGGAAGTTGTCTGCAACGGGCGTACCGGGGTTGAGATGGAGGCAATGACGGCGGCGTCCGTTTCTGCGTTAACCATTTACGACATGATGAAATGGGCTGATAAGGGAATTGCCATTGGCAAGGTTGAGTTAATCGAAAAATCAGGTGGCAGGAGTGGCCATTACAAAAGAGCGTAAAAAATATTTAGCCGGCATCTGTGCCTATAACGAGGGCGATAAAATCCGCCGGGTTATTGAAAAATTCAATGACTATGCCCATTACGATGTTCTTATCCTGGATGACGGCTCAACGGATGCCTCGATCGAAAATCTGAAAATCGATGGCCTGCCGATCGATACAATCGTCAACCCCCAAACGATGGGCGCCGGCTATGGGACGCGTCAAATCATTGATTATGCCAAGGAGCATGGATACGAGGCGATGTTTTTTATCTCAGGAAATGACAAAGATGACCCGGACGATATCAACAAATTGATAGCGGCCCTGGAGGAAGGTTACGATTTTGTGCAAGGCTCGCGATACCTGCCGGGAGGCGTTTACGGACACATGCCCGCTTACAGAAAAGTCGCAACGCGATTTATCCATCCATTTCTTTTTTCGCTGATTGCGGGCATAAAAATAACCGACAGCACCAACGGGTTTCGGGCGGTCAAGACGTCCCTTTGCAGGGATACGCGCATCGACCTGACCCCGACGTGGCTTGATCAATACGAACTGGAACCCTATTTATTTTATAAAGCGGTCCAGCTGAAATACAGAGTCACCGAGGTGCCTGTTCGAAAAATTTATCCTCCCCAAGGCCAGGGATATACGAAAATGAAACCTTTCATCGGCTGGTGGAGCATTTTGCGTCCACTGATCTATTTAGCCTTAAGGATTAAGCAATGATTGAGGATTTATCTTTCAAAAAATTAAAGCCGGTTATTATTGTTTTGATTGTGTTTATTTGCCTTTCGGGAATCGTCATGCGGTTTTATCGCATCACAAAGATGGATTTTGTGTTTTACGACGAGGGGTATTATCTCAATTTCAGCCGCTATTTTTATGAACGACTGATCCTGCAATATCCGGATAATTTCAAGGACATGACCATGTTTATTTGGTATTGGCTGAAATTATCCTTGGCCACAGGAAAAGCGTTATGGTTTTTGATGTCCGATGCAAGGGTGTTTTTCGGGGCCTATCATTTCTGGCCTTTCCCCAGGGTTTTGGCGGCCATCGCAGGAACACTTTCTTTGGGCCTTGTGTATTTATTTGCCAAGCGACTTTATCGATCCAAGGCCATTGGGATTTTGAGCGTTGTTCTTCTTGCTATCATGCCCAGCCATGTTTTTTATTCGCGGCTTGGGATGCAGGAGACATTTTCAACATTATGTTTTCTCTCGGGATTTTATTTTTACTTATTTCCGCGTAAGCTCTCATGGAGAACTTTCCTGGCCGGCGTGTTTTTTGCCGGGGCCTGGTTTACCAATTATCGGCTCATCACCTTGCCGGCCCATATTGCTTTTTGTGAGTTGATCCTTTCTGTGAGCGAAAAAAGATGGCCAGACTTACGAAAATACATCTGGTGTGTCCTTACGTTTTTCTTTTTTATCTTCATGGTCGGGAATTTAGACAACGGCAATAACACGGTGATCGTCTTTGCCTGGATATTTTATCAATCCAACCTGGCCAAAGAACAGTTCGATTTATTCAATTTCTTTTCGTTTCCTTATTATTTATTCCGTCTTGAAAATTTCTTTTTTGGTTTGCTCTTTTTTGCCAATATTTATCATCTCGTCAAAAAACAATGGATACGGGCACTGCCTTTTGGTCTGGCGTTCTTGCATATGTTCATTTATTCTTTTGCGGGAGAAAAAGGAGCACGCTATCTGTGTGTGGTCAGCCCGTTTCTCGTGATGGCCGTGGCTTCCCTCATCGTCTATTTGGGGAAGGACGCAAAACAAAAATTTGTGAGGGTCGGTATTGGGATCATTTCGCTTCTTCTTGTCGTCGGATTTTATATCAAATCTGTAAAAATTACCAAGTCGCGCTCGGGCTATCAAAAGGTAGCCGAGTATCTGCTTGCCAAAGACAGGAATGTCAAGTTTATCGCCACACAAAATTATGTTTTCAGCCTTTTTACCAAACGATGGCAGGACGTCGCCCCCTTTCCCTACAAATTCAGGAAGTTCATGAGCCTGTATGGGCAGGGGTATCGTTATCTGGTGATTGGGCCTCAGGCTTATGTTTCTTTTGTGCGTGACATGAAACGATTCGATACGGAATTGTTTGATTTTATCGAATTTGTTTATGCCAAGATTAAACCCATTGCCGAATTTGACCATTTTGACGATGTCATGCTTGAGCGTTTTGTTTTTGATCATAACGAGAATTTAAAAAGGTCGCTTAACTTTCTCAAGACGAATGATGGGTCGTATGGGAAGCTCCGCGTTTTTGATATTGCCCATATTTTGGGCTGGCTCGATAGAGCCATAGGCCTTAAGAATATCAAACTGAATCCGGAGTACAAGCCCCACCATCCTTTCGAAAAGTACGGTCGATAACAGGAAATGAACCATTGATGGTAAAAACACTTCCCTTACATGAAGCTTTTCAGACGTTGTCCTTGCCGGGGCTTGAGCGTAATCTTTTTTTCTCTTTTGACTGGTTCTCGGTCATTGACAAGACATACCGGACCAGGATCTTTGTCAAATACATCGAAGAAGAAGGCAAAGTGCGCAGTTATATTATCTATTCCGTCGTCAAGAATTTTCTTGAATGGAAAATCTGTATCTGTTCCTATTGCGACTATTGCGATTGCCATGTAACCAGTTTGGAAGATTGGAATCGTTTTCTTCAGCAGATAAAGAAAGAATACTCTCGCTACAGGATTGCCATCAGAAGCTTGCGGGATGATCTTGTGCGCCAATGCGAAACGCTCAATGTCCTGAGCAAAGAAAAGTTTCACGTATTGGATACGCGAGCGGACCTGGACTCTATCTGGAAGAAGACAACGGATTCTTTTAAGAACGCCGTACGTCAGAGCCAAAAACAAGGTGTTATTGTCAAGAAATGTGATTTTTCCGAGCTTAAAAAATTCTACAGGCTTCACTTGGCGGTCCGGAAAAATAAATATCATCTTTTTCCTCAGCCCTTTCGGTTTTTTAAAAATATTTGGCATCAATATATGGACCGGGGCCAAGGCGTGCTTTTAGGCGCTTATGACAAAACTGGCAAGTTTATCGCCGGGAATGTTTATCTTGTATGCGGCAATACGCTTTATTACAAATTCAATACATCTGATCGAAACGCACTGAAATTGCGGCCCAATAATATTTTGTTTTGGGAGGGCATCCGATACGCCAAGGACAAGGGGTTGGACTGCATTGACTTAGGCTCAAGCGGCTGTGAGCAGACCGGATTGATTTTATTCAAAGATCAGACCGGGGCCAAGAGCCAGGATATTATTCATCTCGGGTATCACCCCCAAGGGTATCAATTTAGCGAGAAGAGGATTTTGCGTTTGATGACCAAAGTTTTCACCTATCCTTGGATGCCGAATTTTTTGGTGAGATGCGGAAGCAGCCTTATCTATCCGTTTTTGGCTTAAGGACGAATTTATGGAAATAAAGAAACAATTCGATGGCTGGGCCCGCTCTTATGAGCGCAAGTACGCCTATCAGCAGTGGATGTTAAGCAAATGGGAAAACATCGACGGAATCACTTGGCCCGAAGAAAAGTTTCGTATCATGCTCAACAGTATCAAAGGAGCTCTGGCGCTTGAAAGAAACCACTCTTTTGTTGACCTGGGATGTGGCGGAGGGTGGATCCTGGAACATCTTCAAAAAGATGCTGCCGGAGCTATCGGGCTGGATTTTGCCTACTCCATGCTTGCCGTCGGTAAAAGAATCAATCCCCAACAAAGATGGGTCTGCGCGGACATTGCAAAGCTGCCCTTTGGGGACGAATCTTTTGACCGCGCTTTATGCTATTTTGTATTTATCAATATGATGGAGGATCAGGTCATTAACGATTCTCTTAGGGAGATTGTGCGCATTTTGAAAAAGGGAGGAGTTGCCCTTATCGGGCAGATCCCCGATGCCTCCCAATCAGAGGAATTTGATCGGGCCAAAAGCGCATACGTAAAATTTTGCCAAGACAACTTTCCGACGAAAGAAAATTTAAGAGATGATCATTGGGTGCCGATCAGGCTATTCGAGAGAAGGGACATTTCTAAGATCTTGGATCAAATGGAGGTTTCCTATCAGATGCGCGACTCTTTTAATCCTTTTTATCATAAGGGGCAGCCCAAGGAAGTTGGTTGGCGGTTCGATATTGTTTTAAAGAAAGAATAAACAGGTGTTTGAGCGGAAATTCAAAAGAAAAATTTTTATGCTTTTTTTCCTCTGCTTCTGTGCCTGGGGATGCTCTTTGGAAGAAGAGTCTGTGGTGTCCAGCAAATACAGCCAGAGCCATTTGTTGATGGGGACGATTGTCAAGATGGATGTCTGCTATGAGCCTGGGAGGAAGGATGCCTTAGAGCCGATCTATAAGGAGGTTTGGAATCGCCTGATTCAGATCGAAAGGATTTTTAGTGCGCATCATCCAGAGAGTGATGTTTTCCGGTTTAACCAGTTGGCAAAAGGAACAATAGAAGTTCACCCGCAGATGCATTTTTTGTTTAGGGAAGCGAAAAATTATCATGATCTTACGAAAGGGACATTCGACGTTACCATCAGGCCGCTTATTCGATTATGGGAAAAAAGCCAGGAAGAGGGGGATTTTCCTACAGAACAGGACTTAGAGGAAGCAAAGAAAAATATCGGGTTTCGGAATGTTCATCTTTTATCCGGAAACCGCATTCAAAAAGACGACGATCAGATAGAAGTTGATTTTGGCGGATTGGCCAAAGGGTATGCAGCGGATGAAGCGGCTCGTGTTTTTCGTGAAAATGGTATTTTTAATTTTCATATTGATGTCGGCGGAGATCTTTACGTCGGGGGATATAACTGCAAGGGGGAGCCCTGGAGGATTGGGATCAGGAACCCCTGGGATACCTCTCAGATTGTGGATGTTGTGCATGTTTCTAATGTTGCGGTGACCACATCCGGTAATTATGAACGATATTATACGATTCAGGGGGAGAAATTCTCTCATATCATCAACCCCTTAACAGGTCTGCCGCAAAGAGATATCATCAGTGCAACCGTGATTGCCCCCAGCGCCATGGAAGCGGATGCCTTATCAACAAGCATGACGATTTTAAAACCGCAAGAGGTGGAGGATCTGATCGGGAGGTTGGCGCAGCCTGAACAATATGCTTATTTTATCATCGCCAACGACGAAGAAGGCCGCCAGACAATACACAAAAGCAAAAATTTTGAGCAATATGATCATTAAAGGAGGTTGTTGTGAACGACACAGCACAAACAATGCAGCAGAAATATACATTTGATGACTTGGCTTCTTCCATCGATAGTTACCAGGAAAACTATCGGCTGGATGTGACGGGCGAGCAGTATTTTTCTTTTCCCCTAGAGGCGGTTTTGGATACGGAAACACGTTTAATGAAGGAGAACGCCTCATCCATCGCTTATTTTTCTATGGAATTTGGTCTTGCCCCAAGCATCTACAATTCTTTTGAGCTCAGCCGCCCCATGAATGCGATGAACCATTTTTATACGCATGAAGTTTTTTCCAATTACTGGTTGTGTGACTATTTGTTTAAGATTCATACGGATAAAATGCTGGATATTCCCATTTACGGAGGGGGATTGGGAGTTTTGGCGGGCGACTCCATCAAGAGCGCGGCCGACCTGGGGTTTTCTTTTGTCGGATTGGGAATTTTATGGAATAAAGGTTATTTTAAACAAAATTTTTGGTACAAACACGGACAGGTCCCCGAAGAATTGAAATGGGATCCTTATTCTTACCCGGGGCTTATTCCGTTGAAAAATATCATCACCATCGATACCAAGGAAGGCCCGTTATATCTCCGGTTATGGAAATACTATGTGTATAGTTATGACAAGAAACGGGCTTGCCCTCTTGTCTTGCTAGACTCGAATGTCGAGGAGAATAGCGATCATTTTAAACAATTGACAGATCAGTTGTATCGAAGCGATGATGTATGGTGGAAGATATTCCAGCGGGTCATTTTGGGGGTAGGGGGGATGAAGGCCATCGCAAATTTGGGGTATAAAATCGACCGCTATCATTTGAATGAAGGGCATGCGGCCTTTGCGCTTTTGGAAAAATATATCTCTTTGGAGAACAAGGCCTCTATAGAAGAAGAAAAAAAGAAGTTTGTCTTTACATGCCATACCCCTGTTGCCGCCGGACATGACCGATTTCAGATTCACGATGTAGAAAAAATTCTCAATCAAGAATATGTTGATGCCGCACAGATATTCGGGAAAGAGTCCAAAGAATCTCCTTTGATCAATTTGACTTTTATGGCTCTTAATAATAGCAGCCGAATGAATGCCGTGGCCCAGAGGCACGGGGAGGTTATGCGCATGCAATTTCCTGATTTTGCGGATAAGATCGATGCGATTACCAACGGCATCCATGCACATACCTGGGCATCGGATAGTTTTCAAGAACTTTTTGATAAATATAAAGGGACCCTTTGTGATTGGCGCAAGGATCCTTCTTGTTTAGAAAAGGTTCAGGAGTTTATGCATGATGACAATTTCAGAAGAGATATCTTTGAGGCCCACCAGGTCAATAAAAGGAACCTTGTTGAGCTGCTTAAAAATTGGCGTTTGAAAGAGGATATCTTTACTCTGGGATGGGCCAGGAGGATTGCCGGCTATAAACGGCCGGGGCTGATCCTTCATAACGTGGATCGCATCGTATCCCTGGCCAAAGAAATCGGGCCTATTCAGATAATCTTGGCGGGCAAAGCCCACCCTACTGATGATATAGGAGGCGCCCATATTGATCGTATTCTTGATCATATTGATACTCTGAATGCCTACAAAGATGTCATAAGGGTTCTTATCCTGGAGAATTATGACACCTATTTTGGCAAGCTTTTGACAAGTTCCGTGGATGTTTGGCTCAACAATCCTTTACCGCCGTTTGAGGCATCCGGGACCAGCGGGATGAAGGCGATCCTTAACGGCGTATTGCAGTTAAGTACCTTGGATGGATGGATGGTGGAAGCAGCCGAGGATAATATCGGATGGATTTTTGGCTACCAGCATAGCGGGGAAGATTTGGGCAAAGAAACAGATTCAAAGATGGAAGAAGATAGCAGCGCTCTCTATGATATGTTGGGCAAAATCATGAATTTGTATTATGGGACGATTAAAGATGGCGAGGTTAACACAAAAAGTCTCTGGATCGATAAAATGATCAATTGCGTCAGAAGGAGTGCCTTCTTTAATACGCAAAGGATGCTTCTTGAATATAATGAAAAGATGTGGAAAGTTTAAAAAATCTCATGAAGTCATTTTGTATTGTTGTTGCGGCGGATCAAAAATTTGGAATCGGCAAGGATGGTCAAATGCCATGGCATTTGCCTGCTGACCTTAAGCATTTTAAGGAGATTACAACTTCCCAAACCAGTTCAGGTAAATCCCCCAATGCCGTTGTGATGGGAAGAAAGACATGGGAAGCGCTTCCAGATAAATTCAGGCCGTTAAAAAATCGAATCAATATTGTTATTTCACACAATAAGAATCTTCCAGTCCCCAAGGGAGTGTTTTTGTCAGACAGCCTTGATCAAGCACTCGGTTTGGCTGAAAAAAAATGCAACACTCAAGGTGCTATTTTTGTTATAGGGGGTGCCCAAATTTTCAAACAGGCAATCCAGCATCCTGCATGCGAAAAAATTTATATGACGCATGTTTTAGGAGACTATCATTGTGATACGTTTTTTCCTGATAATTTTTCGGCATTTAAAAAAATAAAAGAAAAATTTTTTAAAAAACAAGGAAATATTGGTTATTTTTTTGCTGAATATGTTCATTTTTGAAAATATGTTTAAAAAAATAAACATATTTTTCTAAAAAATCTAAAAATTTTACTTCCAAAAGTTTTCATTTCAGGATAAATTTTTCTTAAATTTCAATAAATTATTGAAAGCGCTTTCTCGCCATTTCTTTAGAGTTTTAACTTATTTTATATCAAGCATTTAAGAAAAATACGATAAATCCCCTCTTAATTTTTATTATCGTTTTTTATGCCTATTTATTGTATACTTTTAATAGATTGAAAGTATCCACAAGTAAGAACTTGTTCTTATTCTAAGCCACGGGGGTTCTTGCGCAAAGCTGGAAAATAATTGGCGATTGTTTGAAAGGGTGCATGATATTACGGGTAAGGCAGCGATAGCATTAGAATGCATAAAATGGAAATAGAAGCATTATTTCCTTAATAAATCGTGATAACTTTATTATAAGTTCCAACTAACGCGCTTTATGTATAAAAGAATCAACCGTAAAAAACAAGTTTTATTGATTGATGATGAGGAAAATTTGCTGCAAGTTCTCGGCATGCTGCTTGAGACTCGTGGTTATGACGTCAAAGTAGCCAATAGCGGTAAACAAGCCCTCAAAAAAGCCTCTCCAGATATCGACCTTGTTATTCTTGACTTGGTCCTACCTGATATCAATGGTTTTGAAATCTGCAGACGATTAAAAAGAAAACATAGCACTCAAGATATTCCGATTATTATTTTAAGTGCCTCCTCTTATTGTGAAGATAAGGTGGAAGGACTCTACTTGGGAGCGGATGATTATCTGGCAAAACCCTGTGATCATGAGGAACTCTTTGCGCGCATGGAAGCGGTGATGCGAAGGGTTGATCTGCACAAGAAGTATGAGGAATGCAAGCGAAGAGATGATATTGTCTTAGAGTTAAGAAAAATACTGGATCAGGCTTTGATTGTTCCTCATTTTCAGCCCATCTACAAACTTGATACCATGGAAATGTATGGGCTGGAGATACTCACAAGGCCTACCACCGAAAGTGTTTTGGCCAATCCCGATGTTTTCTTTAAGGCAGCCCTCCAGTATGGCATGTATACGGATATGGAAATTCTTTCCTGGACCATGGCTTTAACTGCCATATCCGAATGTATCAAAAATGAAAAAATTTTCCTTAATTGCAATCCCTACTTAATTGAATCCCTCCAGTTTGACCGCATGAAAGAAATTTTCAGCAAGAGCAAAATAAATCCCAATCATGTGATTATGGAAATCACAGAGCGCTCGGCTATTACGGATTTTAAGCTTTTCTATGATAAATTGGCCCAGTATAGGGGAGCCGGATTTAAATTTGCTGTTGATGATGTGGGGGGAGGGTATGCCAGCCTGGAATCCATAGTGGAGACAAAGCCAGAAGTTGTCAAAATCGATCGGCACATCATCCGGGGCATCACCAGTGACGGGTTTAAAGAAAGTATCGTCAGGTTCATCGTCAGCTTATGTCAGGATAATGACATTATTGCTATTGCCGAGGGAATCGAAACAATCGATGATCTCAATGCTGTTAAGAAACTAGGCGTTGCCGCGGCTCAGGGATACTATTTCTACAAACCCACTCCCATTGTCGATTTTGAGAGTTTTTATAAGGTCAATGGCTAGGCCTTAAGATCGAAAGTTTCCCGACATTTTTCATCTTTCTTCTGATTTATCTTCAAAACATTTTGATAGTTTCAATTGCAAAGTGATTGATTCTGGATATAATATGTTCAATTGAAAGAACGTCTTTAATATCAGAATATATTTTCTTCATGATTAGTTTATTTATTATATTTATATCCGTTATATTGGCATCCGCTTTTTGTTCCATGTCGGAAGCGGCCATACTCAGTTTGCCGATTATTCGGGCAAGAATTTTGGTTGAAAAAAAACGGAAGAATGCCAAAGATGTTTTGTTCCTCAAGGAAAACATTTCTCAAACCATTGCCTCTATTGTGATCGTTAATAATGCGATTAATATCGTCGGTTCTGTGTTTTTTGGTTTGAAAGTGGCCCAAAAGTTTGGTGATCAGTGGTTGGGGGTTGCTGCGGGTGTGCTGACGGCGAGCATTATTGTTGTTTCGGAAATCATTCCCAAAACACTGGGAGAGAGATATAAATCAACGGTTTCTCTCTATGTAGCCAAACCCTTGCGTGTTTGTGCCTGGGTTTTTGGCCCGGTCCTGGTTTTTCTCGATAATCTTATCCGTCCTTTAATCAAGGGGGCTATGATCCCTAAGGTCACGGAGGAAGAAATTAAGATGATGTTAAAATTGGGGAGAGATTCCGGGACAGTGGAATTTGATGAGGAAGTTTTAATTAATCGTGTCTTTAAGCTTAATGATTTAAGGGCGTTTCAAATCATGAAGCCTATCGATCAGATTTTTGCTTTGCCGGCCCATAAGACACTCGGGGAACTAAGAGAAAAAATTGTTAACTGTCGCTATAGCCGCATTGCCGTCTATGATAAGGATCCCAAAGATTTTGTCGGGATGGTCACTCATCGCGTGCTTTTAAGGGAGATTGCGAACGACAATTACAATGCCCTTTTGAATGAATTCATGACGCAGCCTATCTTTGTCAATTGGTTTACGCGGGCGGACGAGCTATTGGAAAAATTCCAGGCGTATCATCAGCATCTTTTCATCGTTCAGAATGCGGAAGGCAAGGATGTGGGGCTTGTCACAATGGAAGATGTCTTGGAGGAACTCTTTGGCGAGATTTACGATGAAAAAGATGTGAAGCCAAAGAGGTTTTATTTTAATTCTTTGATTCCTGAAAATATGAATAAAGATATAGATATTAAAATACATAAAGATATCGATTCCCAATCTTTTGAATTTGAGGAAGGGAAGGAAGACTCCTGATCTGTTTTTTTCTTCTTAGTTCCTAACTCCTTACAATTTTATTAGTTAAGAAAAAAACTAGCCTTTTATTCAATTTTCATGTATACTATCTTTTTTGTAAACCCTCAAGATGGAATATCTTATGGCAAAAATAACGCATAAACATTTTCGACCCAAACCTGTTTCTAAAAAAGAAGGGTCCCTACAACCTTTAGAAGGAGTTTATTATGATGTTAGCCCACTGACGGACCAGGATATTTATCTTTTTAAAGAGGGGAATCATTTTCAATTATACAATAAATTAGGTGCCCATCCGATGAAAAGAAAAGAGATGGAGGGCACCTATTTTGCTGTTTGGGCGCCGAATGCAAAAATGGTTTCTGTTGTCGGGGATTTTAATTACTGGGATAAATATTCGCATAAGCTGGGTGTCCGATGGGACAGTTCCGGGATATGGGAAGGATTTATCCCCGGCATCCATAAAGGATTTCTTTATAAATTTTTTATTGAATCGAATTCGGGATTTCAAACAGAAAAAAAAGATCCATACGCATTTATCGATGAGACCCCGCCCAAAACAGCTTCTGTGGTATGGGATTTGGATTACCCGTGGAACGACCAGGAGTGGATGCAAAACCGTCATAACAATAACTCTCTTCAATCTCCTTATTCTATTTATGAAATTCATCTTGGCTCATGGCGCCGCATGATCGAGGAGGGAAACCGGTTTTTAACCTATAGCGAATTAGCCAATTATTTGGTGGATTATGTAAAGAAAATGGGATTTACGCATGTGGAATTGATGCCCATTATGGAGCATCCTTTCTATGGATCTTGGGGGTATCAGACGCTGGGGTATTTTGCGGCGACGACACGTTATGGCTCTCCCCAGGATTTGATGCGCATGATTGATTGTTTCCATCAGAAAGGGATCGGCGTTATTCTCGACTGGGTTCCATCGCATTTTCCATCGGATGGCCATGGTCTGGCGTATTTTGACGGGTCCCATCTATACGAGCATCAGGACCCTCAAAAAGGTTTTCATCCGGATTGGAAAAGTTATATTTTTAATCACGGTCGGAATGAAGTCAAGGAATTTCTTGTTTCGAGCGCCCTATTTTGGTTAGATAAGTATCATGTGGACGGGCTTCGGGTGGATGCGGTTGCCTCTATGCTTTATTTGGATTATTCCAGAAAAGAAGGGGAATGGTGTCCCAATATTTATGGTGGAAGGGATAATATCGAGGCGATCAGTTTTATTAAACAATTGAATGAAATCGTTTATAGTCGCTTTCCTGCTGTCCAGATGGTGGCCGAAGAATCCACGGCCTGGGCAGGGGTATCCCGGCCAACATTTCATGGCGGCTTGGGTTTTGGCATGAAATGGAACATGGGCTGGATGCATGATACGCTGGAGTATTTCAAAAAGGATCCTATCTATAGAAAATATCATCACAATGAATTGACTTTCAGCATGCTTTACGCTTTTACGGAGAATTTTGTTCTTTCCCTTTCGCATGACGAGGTGGTTCATGGCAAAGGTTCTCTTTTAAACAAAATGCCATGTGACGACTGGCAAAAATTTGCCAACTTGAGGTTGTTATTTGCTTACATGTACGGGCATCCGGGGAAAAAACTTCTTTTTATGGGAAGCGAATTCGGCCAGTGGAATGAGTGGAATCACGATGGTAGCCTGGATTGGCATTTGGTGCAATACGACCGCCATAAAGGGATTCAGGATCTTATTAAAGATTTAAATCGGGTTTATAGGAACGAACCTGCTCTGTATAAATATGATTTTGAATGCAGGGGTTACGAGTGGATTGATGGTTCGGATTGGAAGCAAAGTGTTCTTTGCTTTGCACGCAAAGGCGACTACGAAGATGATACGGTTATCGTTGTCTGCAATTTTACGCCGACACCGCGCTATGGATACAGGGTGGGGGTAACTTCTGCCGGTTTTTGGAAAGAACTGCTTAATAGCGATGCGGCTCAATATTACGGAAGCGGTATCGGGAACTTAGGAGGGGTGGAAAGCCAGAAGATTCCTTGCCATGGGCGGGAAAATTCTATCCTTCTAAACGTGCCGCCTCTAGGTGTGCTGTACTTTAAAAAAGAAAACAAAAAGTAAAAGATATTTTTTATGAATTTGGCTTTGTATTTGCTGTGTGATATCCTTTCTTAAAGAGTGAGTTATGCCTCAGGCGAAAAGTAATATTTCATCCAAAAGAATCGTATGTGTTCATGGACATTTCTATCAGCCTCCCCGAGAGAATCCTTGGCTTGAAGAGATTGAACTGCAATATTCGGCCTATCCTTACCGAGATTGGAACAGACGCATTGTCGCCGAATGCTATGATCCCAACGCCTCTTCGCGTATGATCGATGAGAAAGGGCGTATCATCGATATTGTTAATAATTATGCGAATATCAGCTTTAACTTCGGGCCCACCTTGCTGGGTTGGATGGAAAGGTTTCAGCCCGAAATTTATAAAGCTATCCTGGATGCAGACAAATTGAGTATGGAAAAATTCTCCGGGCACGGAGCGGCTTTGGCCCAATGCTACAACCACATAATCATGCCACTCTGCAATGATAAAGATAAGCGCACGCAGGTTATCTGGGGGATCAAAGATTTTGAGTCACGATTTAAGCGGAGCCCTGAAGGGATGTGGCTACCCGAGACGGCCGTTGATCTTTCTACTCTGGAGGTATTGGCGGAATACAACATCGCATTTACGATTTTAGCTCCCCATCAAGCCAAAAGATTCAAAAAATTACAGGACAAAGAATGGCAAGAAGCCAAGGAGGGGGAATTTGAGACAAAAATTCCTTATCGATGCAAGTTGCCTTCCGGCAGAGAAATAGTTATCTTTTTTTATGATGGGCCTATCTCGCACGATATCGCTTTTGGCGGATTGCTCAACAGTGGAGAAGGTTTGGCCAATCGACTCCTATCAGCATTTCCCCAGGACCATAAGGAATCTTTGCTTGTTCATGTGGCCACGGATGGAGAGACTTTTGGGCATCATCATCGATTTGGGGAAATGGCTTTGAGCTATTGCTTGAATTATATCGAGTCAAAAGGGTTCGCTCAAATTGGAATTTATAGTCAGTTTCTTTCGAAAAACCCCCCTAAACATGAAGTGGAAATTAACGAGAGATCTTCATGGAGCTGTGCGCATGGAGTGGAAAGATGGCGTTTGAATTGTGGGTGCCGCGTCGGTGGCAACAATTGGAATCAAGAATGGCGAAAGCCGCTTCGTATAGCTATGGATTGGCTCAGAGATGAATTACGATCTATCTACGAGACACAGATACAACCATTTTGCGAAAAACCTTGGAGCGTGCGTGATGAATATATTTATGTTTTACTGGACAGAGGCATTGAAAATACGCAAGGGTTTTTGAATAGGATTGCCGTCAAGGAGTTATCTCAGGAAGAGAAAGTGAAGATCCTGAAATTATTGGAAATGCAAAAGTATGCCATGTTCATGTATACCAGTTGCGGCTGGTTTTTTGATGATATCTCAGGAATTGAATCTATTCAAATTTTGCAGTATGCGGCAAGGGCTATCCAGCTTGCCAGAGAGGTTTCTCGCATCAACCTGGAGGATGACTTTGTTAAGAGGTTGGAAGAGGCAAAAAGCAATGTCGCCGAGCATAAGAATGGCGCATTTATTTATAAAAAGTTCATCAAACCCCACATCATCGATCTTCTCAAAGTCGGAGCTCATTATGCGATTTCATCGCTTTTTGAAGAATACCCAGAATCGGTGGAGGTTTACTCATTCAATGTTCATGTGAAGGATTATCAGTTGTATGAGTTCGGGAGGCAAAAACTTGTTATCGGAAAGGCCTTGATTCGCTCCATGATTACCTGGGAGGAGCGCTTGATTGATTTTGCCGCGATGCATTTTGGTGATTATAATTTAAACGGGGGCGTCCGATACAATATCTGTGACGACGACTATGACTTGATGCATACGCGTTTGAAAGAGATGTTTGAACATAATAATATCCCGGAAGTTATTCATCTGATGAATGAGTATTTTGGAACACACACCTATTCATTGTGGGATTTGTTTAAAAATGAGCAGGGAAAAGTGCTAAGTCAGGTTTTTGATAATACGCTCGGCTCCATCGAAGCCCATTTCAGAGAAATTTATGAACATTATTATCCCTTGATGCATGTCAACCCTGATTTTCGTATTCCTTTGCCAAAGGCCTTATCCATGACGGTAGAGTTTGTCTTGACGCGGGATATTATGGACACCTTGGACGAAGAGGATGTGGATATCCCCAAATTAGAAAAGCTTGTCAAGGAAATGAAGCGCTGGTCGTTTACGCGAGATAAAGATTCGTTGAGTTATAAGGCCAGTCAAAAGATCAATGAGCTTATGCATTTATTTTTCGATAAGCCTGTCGAGACAAAATATATGCAGAAGATTAAAGAAGTTCTCAAGACGTTGAAAATCTTAAAATTGGGTCTAAATATGCGCGAGACTCAAAATGTTTATTTTTCTATGTTGAAGGACATCTATCCTCGCAGGAAGGCAGAAGTCGCTAAAGGAAATGAGAATGCCAGGGAATGGATTTCTCTGTTTGAAGAATTGGGTGATTTTATCAAAGTAAAAACCACGTGAAAAAGGAAGCGAACGCATGTTCAAAAGAGGGGGCGGTGTCCTGCTTCATATCTCTTCTCTGCCATCTCCATTCGGGATAGGCGATTTTGGCCCATCGGCATACCGCTTTGTTGATTTTCTTGTTAAGGCAAGGCAAAGCTATTGGCAAATCTTGCCCTTAAATCCCACGGATCCCATCTACGGAAACTCTCCTTATAATAGCGTTTCTGCTTTTGCATCGAATATTCTTTTTATCAGTCCGCACGGGCTGGTTCAAGACGGATTTCTCGATAAAGAGGACATTAAAGAGACGCCGCAATTTGATAAGAAAAAAGTTGAGTACATCTCTGTTATCGACTGGAAAGACAAAATTTTTGACCTGGCCTATCAAAGATTTCAATCTCAAAAAAAGCTAATCAAAGAATTTGATGAGTTTTCTTCTAAGAGCCAGGCTTGGCTCGATGACTATTGTTTGTTTATTTGCCTGAAAGAAAATTTTCAAGGACAACAATGGAATAAGTGGCCGGCCCCCCTTAGGGATCGCGATGCAGGAAAGATAGAAGGCTATCGAGAAGAATTCAAGGAGAAAATGAATAAATACAAATTTCTTCAATTCGTATTCTTCCGACAATGGCAGTCTTTAAAGGAATATGCCAATCAAAAGGGTGTGGGCATTGTCGGGGATATTCCCATTTATGTCAATTATGACAGCGTTGATGTTTGGTCTCATCCACAGAATTTCAGGCTGGATGAGAACAAACATCCTGTTACTGTTGCGGGAGTCCCTCCTGATTATTTTAGCGAGACGGGACAAAGATGGGGTAATCCTGTTTATGATTGGGATAAAATCAAAGAGGATGATTACGCATGGTGGCTCAACCGGCTGAAGCGTAATTTAGAAATTTTTAACTATATCCGCATTGATCATTTTCGTGGATTTGTGGCCTGCTGGGAGATCCCCCAAGAGGAAGAAACCGCAATCAACGGCAAGTGGACAAAGGCTCCGGCGGATGATTTTTTTAATGCCTGCAAAAAAATTTATCCTGAGATTCCTGTGATTGCAGAAGACTTGGGTATCATCACCCCTGATGTGACAGCCATCATGGAAAAGTATGGGTTTCCCGGTATGAAAGTTCTCATGTTTGCTTTTGGTGGGGACATTAAAAAACATCCCTATATCCCCGAAAATTGTAAGCCGAATTGCATTGTTTATACGGGGACGCATGATAACAATACGGTCGTCGGATGGGTAAAGAATGATATCACAGAAGAAGAGAAAAAGAATCTAACGGAATATTTAAAAAAAGAAATCAACGTGGAAACTTTGGCTTGGGATTTGATTGCAATTGCGTATAAATCTGTGGCACAAGTGGCCATTGTTCCCATGCAGGATATTTTGGGATTAGACGAAAATGCCCGCATGAATAAGCCCGCCACAACCCATAATAATTGGTTATGGCGTCTTTCCTTTGATGACCTCACTTCCGGAATTATAAAAAAACTTGCCCGGTTAGTATCCAGCACAGAACGAAAGTAAAGTCTACAGAATTTCAGAAATATATTTTTTTAGAAAATAGTATTAATATTAAAAGTCTTCGTTATTTCCTTGAGTCAAGCATTTTGCTATGCTATGATTTTTTTATGAACACAAGAATCCTGTTAATAGCCGTTTTAATAGTAATAGCCATCTCAGGTTGTAGCTTTTTTCAGAAAAAAGAACTGGATGTAGCCGCAGAAGAAGTGGCCTATGTCAATAGCGGAAAGGTTATTGAACAGGCAGTCTTGAAAAAAGGCGGCAAGCTTTTGATTGTACCGTTTAGCGCAGGCGTCAATGTGGCGGCAACCAATGAAATGGACAAGGTCGCTTTAGGTATTGTTAAAGGCATTTATGATGTTGTGGGTGGGGGGAAGAGTTCTTTTGAGATTCTTAATGTGGACAATGCCAGTGAGGCAGAAGTCGTGATTAAAGGCCACATTACCCAAATGGTTGCCCCTAAAAAAGGATTTACCAAATGGTTTAAGATGGGCAAAAAGAAAAAGGTTCTTGCGGCAGAAGGGAAAATGATAGCCAAGGATACGGGGCAAATCGTTTTGGTTTTTTCTCATTCCCGGGAAACAAAGATCAAGGATCAATCATTAGTGGATTTGGGAGTTCTCCTGGGGCAGGATATCGGCAAATTCATTTTGTCTGAGATTTAGCAATTCAAAAGGAAAGATATGATTGTTGTTACAGGTGGCGCCGGTTTTATTGGGAGTTGTATTGTTGCTCGTCTCAATGCTGTGGGGATAGAAGACATCCTCATTGTTGATCATCTCAAGGACAAGCCGAACAAAAAAAAGAACATCGAAAATAAAAAATATACGGACTACTTGGATAAAAAAGATTTTTTGCAGTTGGTTCTTGACGGAAAGCTGGATACATCCATCAGTACGATTATTCATATGGGCGCTTGCAGTTCGACGACGTTGACGGATGCCGACTATTACGAAAAAAATAACTATGAATATTCGTGCCATTTGGCCACATGGTCTTTGAAAAATAACAGCAGGTTCATTTATGCAAGCTCTGCGGCTACTTACGGGGATGGGAGCTTGGGCTATAGCGATCGGGATGATGTGATACCTCGACTCAAGCCCCTCAATCTCTATGGTCAGTCGAAGCAGAAATTCGACATGTGGGTCTTGCAAAACCGCCATGTTGATAAAATGGTGGGCCTTAAATTTTTCAATGTTTTTGGGCCTAACGAGTACCATAAAGAGGATATGCGAAGCGTTGTCGCAAAGGCCTACAAGAAGGTTGCCGAGGAGGGCGTAATCCGGCTTTTTAAATCCTATAAACCGGAATATAAAGATGGGGAGCAGAAGAGGGATTTTATCTACGTCAAGGATGCCGTTGACGTCGTTATGTTTTTTTTCGACAACCCCCGCATCAACGGGATTTATAATGTCGGGACAGGAAAAGCCCGAACCTGGAATGATCTGGCCGCTGCTCTTTTTGATGCTGTCGGAAAAGATGTGAATATCGAATATTTTAATATGCCGGAAAACCTTAAAAGCAAATACCAATATTTTACAGAGGCCGATATGGAAAAATTACGAGGAAGTGGCTACCAAAAATCTTTCACGGAATTGGAAAATGCCGTTAAAGATTATTGTGTTTATTTAAAAAATAATCGTTATATGTGAGAATCAGATTATGGCTATATTTGTTTTGGCCTTCATAGCTGTTGTTGCCTGTGTCTTGGGGGTGTCGCTTGTCTTGAGCGGCATCATGAATACTCCTGATGAGGATAGCGTTGTTTCCGTTGAGGAAGTTTCGAAAATCAAAAATGAACTTTCCTCCAAAGAGGAGGAGGAACAAAAGCTGAGATTAAGGCTGGATGAGCTGGCTGTCAAATTGGAAGAGGCGACGGCCAAAATTAATGAGGCCAAGGGAGCAGGCGGCGCAAGCCAAGAGTTAATCCAACAAGAACAAGAATATAAAGTACAGATCAAAGACTTGGAGCGAAATTTAGCATTTTTAAGGAGCAAGGCGGACCAACAGGCCCAGGAGTCCATTAAGGTGATTAGCGAACTTGACCAGTCTAACAAAAAGTTAAAAGAACAAATCAAAGGATCTTTGCCTAATGTTGATGTTAAAGAGCTGGAGGCCCTTCGTCATGAAAAAATATCGCTGCAGGAAAAATTGAATGAGAATAATTCGAAGATCTCTGAACTGGAGGCAGCTTTAAAGGGCTTGGAAGGGCAGGATAAGGACAAAGAAAAAAATCAGGAAATAGCCGATCTTGTGCACGAAAATCAAAGATTGAAAGACGGCCTGAAAGGGATCACATCTAAAATTGGTGAAGTGGAGAAAGGATTTGAAGCTTTCAGAGTGCAGAGTCAAGAAAAATTATCCCGTGCCCACCAGACGGTTGACAAGCTGGAAAGCGAAATCAATCCGTTAAAAACAGAAATTGAAGAAAATGTTTTAAAAATTCATACCCTGGAACAGGAATTATCCCAAAAACAGGATTTGCAGGATGAGAGGCGTTCGCTTGCGGCCGATGCTGTCCAAACAGATGTGGATTCCGAAAGCGAGGAAAGATGGCAGAAGGAAAAAATATTTTTGGAACAAAATATTCATAAGCTAAAAGGAGTGAATGCCAAACTTATCGAGAAGGAAAAAGTTTTACACCTTGAGCTTACCAAAAGCCGCGCGCAGGTCTTAGGGTTGGAGGAGATTTG
>Ga0272441_10005280_pt1 | contig 22625 bp, 20 predicted proteins | sample SSMProp6N_FD_193582 | JGI IMG/M metagenome (GOLD analysis project Ga0272441, IMG submission 193582) | Marine sediment archaeal communities from Little Sippewissett salt marsh, Falmouth, MA, United States - SSM-Prop-6N | ecosystem: Environmental > Aquatic > Marine > Wetlands > Sediment ... | reverse complement strand
TTAAATTTCATTTTAAACTAACCTCTTTATTAAAATTAGTGATTCGATCATATTCTTCAATATATTCAGGCCTTTCTTTTTCTACTAGAACTCCTCTAACTAGTTTATATTCCAATTCTTCCTTAGAAAATTTTTCCGCCTGTTTTTTAGTGATGGTCATTTCTTTAATATTTTTAATCATTTCAGAAGGTTTGCTATTTTTATTCCTTCGACCAAATTGGGTAGGACAATTGGTTAATGCTTCAACCACTGAAAATCCTTTATGAGAAATTGCTTTAAGGATTAACTTTTCTAATTCTATTACACGATAAATATCTCCTCGGGCGACAAAGCTGGCACCTGCTGCTTCCACCAGTTTACAGATATCCATCTGAGGTTCTATCATGCCAAAAGGAGCAGTTGATGCAAGATGACCTGGTTTGGTTGTCGGTGCATATTGACCACCGGTCATACCATAAATTTCATTGATAGCAATAATAGCTGTTAAGTCGATATTACGACGTGCAGCGTGAATAAGGTGATTTCCGCCAATCGCTGCAGCATCACCGTCTCCCATAAAAACAATCACCTTCAGTTTAGGTTCAGCCAACTTAATACCTGTTGCAATAGTCAATGCCCTACCATGAGGCGTTCTAATGGATGGAAAATTGAGATAAATGGGTAATCTTCCGGCACATCCAATAGCACATACCATGACTGTTGTATTTTGATCTAATTTTAACTTATCGATTGCTCTGACCATCGCTGCCAAAGCAATTCCATGACCGCACCCGGAACAGGCAAAATGCGGAAACTGGTCCAATCTTAAATATTTATCTAATTTACTCATTTTTCCCCTCTATTTATTTTAATAATTTGTTGATATATTTCTTCAGCATACATGGGTAAACCGGAGATTTTATTGAATTGCACAACCTCTGCCGCACCTTCAATTGACTGTTTTATCAAACCGGCAACCTGACCCTCGAAATTCATTTCCGCTACTAATATCTTATCTACTTTACGTGCAATTTCTCTGACTTCTCTCTCGGGAAACGGCCAAATGGTAATTGGTCTAATAAAGTCAACCTTGATTCCATTTTTAATGGCCATTTTTACGGCACCTTTTGCCGGTCTGGCAGTTGAACCATATGCTAAAACTGCAATTTTAGAATGTCTTTCTTCCATTTTCTCTATCATAACAATATCATCATAATATTTTTTTAATTTATTATTTATTCTTTGGATGCAGTAATCGATAGTCTCCGGTGCTAAATTGGGAACACCTTTATCTCCGTGAATCATCCCGGAAATATTGTAACGATAACCACCTCCCAAAGAAGGCAGAATTGGTATACCTGAGTTATCAACTTTATACGGAAGGTACTCCTCTTGAGGGGGCGCATCAGTGCGTCGGTTGATAATTTCGAATGAATCCGGTTCAGGGATAGTGATGCTCTCTCTGATATGGGCTAAAGTTTCATCCCCCAAAATAACAACCGGGACCATATATTTTTCAGATAAATTAAAGGCGATAATGGTTAATTTATAGGCTTCTTCAACACTGGATGGACAGAGTGCAATCCTCGGACTTTCTCCATGAGAGCCCCATTTGGTTTGCATAATATCTCCCTGCTGTGGTTTGGTTGCGCCACCAGTACTTGGGCCTACTCTTTGTGCATTGTAGATGACAATCGGTATTTCCACCATCGCTGCATAACCTAAAAGTTCCTGCATAAGGCTAAAACCGGGACCGGAGGTGGCCGTCATCGCTTTTTTCCCGGCAGCTGATGCACCAATAATGGTTCCGATGCTTGCAATTTCATCTTCCATCTGGATGAATCGCCCTCCGTGGGCAGGCAACTTTCTGGATAACAATTCAACAACCTCAGATGAAGGGGTAATGGGATATCCGGCACAAACTTTTACTCCTGCAGCAAGTGCGGCTTCCGCCACAGCCTGATTTCCCTGCATCAATATTTTCTTAGACATTTGCTTCCTCCTTTATTTCAATGGCAAAATCAGGACATCTTAATTCACATAATTTACATTTCGTACATTTTGACTCATCTTTTACTTCTGGATAACCGTTTTCATTTTTACCTAAAACCTGTGATGGACAAAGGTCTACACAGATACCACAGGCCTTACACCATTTTAGATTAATATTAATGAATGACAACTTTTTTTCTCCTTTTTTGTTTACTTATCAGATATAATTCGATATAGTATAGCAGCTGTATTTGCTCTGCATGATTCACCGAGTATTTCCGCTCTTTAACATCAACAACTTAGCAGCCAGGATGTCTTTAACATAATTACATGGTTTAATATTGCTCTAACATTGAGAAATAAGAAAATGTATAATTAATATTTTTGATTTTCATAGACTTTGCTATATTTCTTTTTGAAGATATTTTGAAGATAGCAAGAAAACTCAAGCAATATTTTCCTAACTAGAAGTCTAAGCAATAATAATTCGTCTAAATATTTTCTTCAACTCTATCTTTAATCTTTTTCATTATCATTTTTTAATTTAATATATCTTTATTTTTTTCATTACAGTACATTTCTTAATATGTTAATGATCGTATTTTCCATATGTAATTTACTTAATTTATCCGCTTCCTCTGGGTCATGTCTTTTTAAAGATTCCAAAATAGCCTTATGTTCTTCTAAAGAATGCTTAAGTCTTCCAGGAACACTTAGCGACTTAAATCTATATCTGTAAATAATATTATGTAAATTTCTACGAATTTTAATAACCCATTTATTTTCACATATATTTAATATTAGATCATGAAATTCATCATCCATTTTAAAATAAGTTGATAAATCATTTTCATCTACGCATATACGCATTTGTTTTACAATTTTTTCTAGTCTATCGATTTCCTGAGAGTTAATCTTTTTAGCAGCGATACTAGCCGCTAAACCTTCTAATGCACCACGAACCATTAAAACTTCCTTTATGTCTGTTATGGAAACTTCCGAAACCGTCATTTTTTTATTTGGAGATGTTTTTACAAGTCCTTCTGCAACCAATTTTCCCATAGCTTCTCTAATGGGCGTTCTGCTTGCATTCAATTTCTTAGCAAGTTTATTTTCAGATACACTGGAGCCAGGTTCCAAAATACCATGAATAATTTCTGTTTTTAATGTTTCGTATACCTTTTGGCTTAGTAATTCATATCCTGCACCATTTGAAGAACTTTTCATTTGATTTTCTCCTATATTATTTGATTGTTTTAACATTCTGTATACATTTATATCATATTTGTATACATTTTATCATTAATTAAAAAAATATCAAGTCTTTAATCTTTTTATTGCATTATTTTAATTTTCCCACCTAATATTTTAGATAGATAAAAAACTTCTGGCGTAAGCGGATCTATGTTGATGTTATTTATATGGGGATATTTATAATAAATAGGCCCTTAAATGGTTTGATTAATTTTTTCATCTTTGGATCTTTGGCTATAGTGAGTATATAGAGATGGGATTTAAATCCAAATATATTGAATAAAAGATTTTATCTGCTTTTATTTTGGAGTGCATTATAACATTTCTTTATTCTATTCTGGAAAATCAAAAGAATCTTCTAGAATTTTAGCTAGTTTTAATCTAATAAATTTAAAATATTTTTAAAAACTTTATCTGTATTGGAAATAAAGATTTATTAATTTAATCATTCTTCTTATGGTTTTGATGCAGTACGACTTTATCTGCAATACTGCTGTATTCCCCAGAGGAAGGATATAGGTTTTATAATCTTTCCCGTGTTTCCTGTTAACATAATCCAAAGCCTGAGTGACTCCTTCATGGGAATGCAGAATAATTTACGAACCTTGTCCGGGGGCAAAGAAGAAATGAGTATGACCTCCGCCTCCTTGGCCACTCCTGGTGATACTATAAACCTTATGACCGCCTATGGCGGACTTTGCCTTTAAACGGTTTTCTATCTCTTCTATGGTATTGACTTCTTTAATCCATTTTGTAATGATCGATTGGCTATGCCCTTCCAGACATTCAATCAAAAGGATGACAATTGCTCCCGGAATCGGTTATGGGGAATATGGTAAAGGTTATGCGAGGATTGCATTAACCGTAGGAGAGAAAAGATTAAAGGAAGCTATGGGAAGGTTAAAAACTTTAAATCTATAATTATAAACACTAAAAATCTACCATCTGTTTTTACAAAAAAGAAATGGATGGTACTATCAATAAATATTGTTATTCTATCAGTAAAGCTCTTGCCGGAGAACCTTCTCCTCCCTTGATTCTTAAAGGTAAACAGATAAATCCATAGATGCCAGGTAAAACATTATCAAGAAGTAATCTTTCAACAATTATTATTTCTTTCCCTAATATTAATTGATGTATTTTCCATTCTGTAGTCTTGCTATCGACACTATAATTATCAGTTCCTATAACTCTGATTCCCTGTTTAATAAGATAATTAACTCCTCCAGGAGAAAAATAGGGATATTTTTGATCTAGACGTTCATTCCCAAATTTAAAAAGAACAATCCTTGCTCCCTTTACTCGGGTAGTGAGAAAATCTTCGGTTATCATTTGAGGGTAAGGCACTTCAATAACTTGAGCTTCTCCTATAAGATGTGATAAGGGCATTTCATCAAGACTTTTTCCTTTTGGGATAAAATGCAGAGGAGCATCTACATGAGTGCCTAAATGTGATTCCATTCTAAATGAAGAACGATTACGGTTTTCTCCTCTTTCGATTCGTACATCCCACTGAAATTGAAAGCCTTTAAACGTAGGTGAAGGTATTTCCATATTAGAATGGAGAGGAATTGTAATATCAATAATTTTTCTATTACTTAGATCTATGTCCTTTATCATGATGTACTCCTTTAAATTGAATTTCAGATATTTCATGATTAACGTAATTAGTTATCTAAAAATCTATTCTATCTCATTAAACGCAATAAGGTAATCTTATTTAAAAGTAAAAAATTAATTTAAAATTTGACTTGCAAGTATGGAATCTTTTCATGTTCATCTTTGAAGATATGAATTATGCGAAAATTTAGATAAGATTGCTTCTTTTTTTAATTATAAATCAACATTGTTTCGAAAATTCCCATTTTGGAACCATATATGGTATCTTTTCTGGTTTTGGTAATCTAACAATAGAATTAGTTACAGGCAAAGCATCTAGGACTATTTTACCGTCTTCCTTATAAACAATTATATTTTTTAGCCAATCTCTATTATCAGTATTCGTATAATCTTTACGATACAATGCACCTCTGCTTTCGTTCCTCATGAGTGATGCTCTTAAGACACTTTCTAATATTGTAACTATTGAATCAATTTCTAGCGCTTGCATCCATTCTCGATTATAAATCATTTCTTTGCAGTTTACATTAATATTAGGTAATAAATCTCTCTTTATTTTCTCAATTTCTTCAATACCGTTTATTAAACCTGCTTTATTTCTAACAGGACCAGCAAACTTAAAGGCAATTTCCTGAATATCTTTTCTAATTTGGATCACATCAATTTCTTCTTTCTGTTTTAGTGGTTTATAAATTCTCTCATAATATTTTTCTAATTGGTTATTATGTATATTTGAAAATGAAATATTTTTAACAAATAGGGAAGCGTTTAAACCAGCCAATGCACCAAATACCAGGCATTCTGTAATAGCATTACCGGCTAAACGATTTGCTCCCATAGTTCCTCCCTGCACTTCACCCGCAGCATATAATCCGATAACATCTGTTTCGCATTTTTTATTGATTCTTATGCCGCCATTCCAATAATGCGCAGCGGGACCTGCCTCGTAAGATACTTTTCTTGGGTCCATATTAGAATCCAAAAGACTAAATCCGCCATATTTATAATTTCTTACTTGGGGATCTTTTTCAAAATAAGCAGTTATAAGCTCTTCAGGAAGATGCTTAAATGATACATAAATGCCACCATGAGGAGAACCTCGACCTTCAAGAATTTCCATTGCTTGTGCAATGGAAGCTATATCTCGGGTAGTTCCCATCTCCATTCTTAAGGTATCCCATTTTTTTATAAAACGTTCACCGAAAGCATTCAGCCACCAACCGCCTATTGCTGATGAGCAGGTATAGGGCAAATCTAATCCTTTCATGCTTTTAGGCCAATATAAACAAGCTGGAAGAAATAAAGGAAATTCCATATCTATGAGCTTTGCTCCTGCTTCAAATGCCATGTACATTCCGTCTCCAACTAATTCCTGAGGGGCGGTAGTTATTGGGTATAATCCCATTGCTCCACCGGTAGCTAAAATCACTGCTTTGGCTTTGATAACAACAAAATCACCTGAAGTTAACTTAACCCCTACTGCGCCAACTATTTGATTATTATTAGTTAGCAGGTTTGTAATCATGGTATTATCTAAAAATTTTACATTATATTTTTTTATCTCCCTTTTTAAAGCTTGCACCATGGAACGGCCACTTGAAATAATTGAACGCGGATATTTATGTCCGGGTGATTGATTTAAGCCTTCTATTTTCATCCCCCAACCAACAAGTTCTTTTACATATTTTGCAGCATTAGAGCAATGTACCCACACCAATTCTTCATTATTTAGAAACTTTCCCTCCTCAAACATATCTTTACAAAAATTTTCTTCATCATCTTTCATAATTCCGGGTATTCCGCAAACGTCTTCTATCCTTGAACTAGGTACGTCCATAAACAAACCGGCTGTTACAGTAGCACCGCATCGTGTAAATATACCTTTTGAAACTACTAGTACTTGAACATCATTTCTGGAAGCTTCGATAGCAGCTCTTGCACCTGCACCACCACTACCGATAATTAAAATATCAGTTTTTATTAAATTTTTATCTAGTTTAACCATTATTATTTCCTTTTAGTAAATTGATATTGATGGTAATAAAATTATTATTTCTCGAAATGTTTAGTTTAATTTCATTAAGAAAATTTACATTTTTTAGAAAAATCTATCAGTAAATCTTTAACTACCCTAAAACCTTTTGCAGGACCTATTTTTAATCCATCTTTTGCAAAAGTAGTACAGGCATACTTATTTTTATCATTTACGCTAACAATACAGCCATTACATTTTCCTGTACGACATGAATAATAATATGAAAGGCTTCTATCAAGGCTTTCATAGATATAATTAAGTACGTCTAATATTGTCATTCGTTCTACAAAAGGAATTTTATATTGCTGGTATTTACCTGTTTTGATGCCAGTTTCCAATTCACAAAAACCTCTGTAAACAGACACTTTTATCTCTTTCTTATTTTCTGTCAAACATAAAACCTCTCGATTTACAATTTATTTTCACATTATAAAAAAAATTGTTTCTGATTTGCAATGTTTTTGAACTCATCGATTTTTCTTCCAATAGGCATTTTCCAGTTCAAAGCTCTCATTTTTTAACTGGAAATTTTTAAAAGGTACTATTCTGTTTTTATTTTATTAATGAAAAGCTCTCCATGATGCTTCATATTTTCAAAACTGTTTATAAGTATGTAAAAATTAATAAGGTTTCTTTTTAATTTAAATAAAAGCTAAACCAATTTTGGGAATACAGTATTACCTGAAGGAAGAATATAGCATTGATAATTTTTGCCATGTTTCTTTTTAATATAATTTAGCGCATGATCAATATCCTGCATTGGCAAAAAGAATAATTTAAAAACTTTATCCCGGGGCAAAGAAGATATTAAAATCACTTCAACTTCTTTTGCAACTTTTGCAATAGCATAGGCTTTATGGCCACCTAAAATAAATTTTTTCTTCAAACGATAAATAATATCCTCCGGATTATTAGCTTCGTCAATCCATTTTTCAAAAGTAGATTGTCCATACCCTTCTGCACATTCTGCCAGCAATACAATAGTTCCTCCTGGCTTTACGGCTTGATAAGCATTCTCCAATGCTTTCTGGGCCTGGTAAACATTGATATCTTTCGGATATCCACCGGTTCCAGCAATAACCAATTCTGCTCTACGTTTAATCGGACAAAAATAGGTTTGTTCACTTACCTCGACTCCCTTTAACCATGATGCTTGTAAATCTCCGGCTACAATTTGAATTATTTGATGATTTTCATCAGTTACTACATTAATGTTAAAATCGACTCCCACTTTCTCTGCTGCCTCCTGCATTTCATCATGGACCGGATTATCTATCAAATTCCCTGCTTTGGCATTTGGATGAAGCATAAAAGAATGATTATTTTCGATTGTATCCCTCCCACAAATACCGGGAAGAATAGATTTCCTCCCACCGGAATACCCAGCGATATAATGTGGTATTATCACACCGGTAGTAATAATAAAATCCACTTTAGAAACAATCCGATTAACTAAAAGTGTATTACCACTTTTTAGTTTTCCGAAATTTATTGAATGAGTATCATCACAGGAATGATTAATAAATTGATAGGTTGAAGATATATTTTCCCCAAATACTTTCTCAATTTCATTGTCCGAATTACTGCGGTGACTTCCGGTAGCAATAATAAATATAATATCTTCCTTTTTAATTCCTATCTGCTGTAATTCTTGTAAAAGTGGCGGTAAGATTATGTCATAAGGAGTAGGCCTGGTTATATCATTTACAATTATTAGAATTCTCTTAGATTTTTTTTTAATAATCAAATCTTTTAAAGAGGGAGAATTTATAGGTTTTTTCAGTAATTCTTTCAATCGATTTTTTGGATTTGACAATACTTTTTGTTTCTTTGAATTAAGAATTTTTATTACATTCTTTTTTTGTATGGGCAGTTCTAATTTTTCTCGACCGTATTTTACTTTCATTTTACACCTCGCTTTTCTTAAAGAAAAACCAGAAAATGGTTGCTAATGTTTTATATGTCTTACAAATAATCATAGCCATTATTTTTTTTAGCAAATTCATAAATTATCACTTTACTATTCCACACTATTAAATTGTTAAATTTGCCTATTGGTATTACTTTTTTTGTCTTTTTATTTTTATTATTTTTTTATTATAGCATAATTTTCCTATGCTTCTCTTAAATCACATTAAAACTATTTCATGAAATATAAATACAGATCAATTTAATTTTTTTTACTATTAGAATGCTCAAGTTAAGAAAAATGAGATTGACTCATATTTTTAATGATTTCCTATATGTTGGAATGCTTGATCCATAATTAATGATAAGTTTTAAATATAAATCAATTATTCAAAAATAAATTCAGTTACTATAAAATAATAACTGAATTTATTATATCTTATAAGTTTGTTTTAATGCCTTATATCCTTGCTACACCACTTTCTACTGCAGCTTTTGCAACTGCTTCTGATTCTCGTTCAACTACACGCGGATCAAAAGCGTTAGCAATGATATTGTTTTCGTTTAATTCCTCTTCGGAAATTAAAGAAGCCAGAGCATAAGCTGCAGCCAATTTCATTTCCTCATTTATCTGGCTTGCTCTGACCTTCAGAGCACCTTTAAAAATACCGGGAAAACCTAAACAGTTATTTACCTGGTTAGGAAAATCGGAACGACCGGTTGCCACAATTCGAGCACCTGCTGCCTTTGCTTCATCAGGCATAATCTCTGGAGTAGGGTTGGCCATAGCAAAAATAATAGCATCTTTTGCCATCGTTTTTACCATTTCCGGTTTTAGAACACCCGCAGCTGATAGACCTAAAAATACATCGGCTCCAGCTACAGCCTCTGCCAAAGTGCCTTTAACTTTCTCTTTGTTGGTAATTTTTGCCATCTCCTCTTTAGAAGAATTCATATGTTCTTTTCTTCCTTCGTAGATAATGCCTTTCGAATCACACATAACAGTGTTTTTTGCTCCGGCAGATATAATAAACTTTAATACTGCTGTTGCAGATGCACCAGCTCCGTTTACAACCAATTTTATTTTGCCAATATCCTTATTAACTACTTTTAGTGCATTAATCAATCCGGAAAGTACGACAATCGCCGTACCATGTTGATCATCATGAAACACAGGTATGTTAAGTATTTTTTTCAGTTTTTCTTCTATTTCAAAGCAGCGGGGAGCACTAATATCCTCTAAATTGATTCCCCCGAAACTTGGTGCCAGTAATACAACAGTTTCTACGATCTTATCCGGATCTTTTGTAGCCAGGCAAATGGGAAAAGCATCCACTCCTGCAAAATGTTTAAAAAGAACTGCTTTTCCTTCCATTACAGGGAGAGCTGCTTCAGGACCTATATCTCCAAGACCTAAAACAGCAGTTCCATCACTTACGACTGCTACCATATTTCCTTTGCAGGTATATTTGTACACATCCGCAATATTTTTATTAATCTTTCTGCATGGCTCAGCTACCCCTGGTGTATATACCACCGCTAAATCATGCATATCTTTTATCTTTGACTTGCAAGCAACTTCAACTTTCCCCTGGTTTTTCTCATGTAATTCCAATGCTTCTTCATAAATGTTCATTTACTATACCTCCTCTATAAATGATTATTTTTTATGAATTTGTCAATATGTAAATACCACTGACAAGGCTGCGGTATTCAACTCTTCGGATTAACAAAAATTCCTTGAATTAAATTAATTTAATTAAATAAATACGTGAGGAAAATGCTTTAATGATTGGTATCGAACCTCCTCACTATTTATCAAAAGCAATTCTTGGCATTAAAGAAATAGGCTTTTATTGATTTTAAGAAAATTTATATTTGATATATAAAAGGACATAGAAAAAATACAATTTTTTTTCTCTGTCCTTTTACCTGAAAGATTCTTCCGAAAAACTAAATTACCATCTTTATTATCAACTCTATAACAATAATCTAATATCCAGGAATTGCTCCATCGGTGCTTTTTATGCAAAGCTCTCCAGAGTTTTGTCCAGCAACAGTCCTTTTGCCTGAAAGTTTATATATTCTTCACATTTTGCTTCTTTGGTTCCTCTTCATTTTAGAAAAATAGAAAAGGCCTCTCCTGCTACCTTTACACAGGTTGGTAAACAAAATATATGAATTTACTATATTGTTATTGAAATTAATTGCTCTACCTAGACTATTATTGATAATATACCGAAAACATATTGAAAAATATCTATATATACATTTCTTGTTTTATAAATTATAAAAAATAATATACATTATACATATATATAATTATTATATTTCATATATTATACCATTACAATAAAATTTTGAAAAATTCTTCTTTTTTTAAATATTTTTTATTACTTTTGTAAGTAGGGATAATACAATAAAACACAAAAAGCTGGAAATACTTTAAAATAGGAAAACTGCAAAATATTTTACTACAAAAAAAGAGGATGATTGTTTAACAACCATCCTCCATGTAAAAATATTAATACTAAAAATGTCACAAAATTTTATAGACTTCTCTTTCTGATTCTACTTCAATTAAATGATGTACTGAAAACTCGTAGACTTTTCCGCCATCAAAATCAGATGGGGAAAAGAGAATTGCCAAATTTCCCGCTGTAGATTTCCTTCCCTCGTATCCAATGTGCAGTAAGGTTGAGCGGGTAAATGCCATAATTGTTTGAGCCAATTTCTTATCCTTAGCAACGACTTCCATTACAATGCCAACTTCACCTGCAATATGTTTCAATTTCTCATTCATTACTCCATCGATGCCGTAATTAATGAATCGTACAAAATAATCTTTTCCTTCTTCTATCTGAGAAAAGTTATTATGGATTTGCTCCTTTACTTTATTCTCAACTTTTGGAAGAGAAGCAATAAAATATGGATCTCTTGTTCCGGCTATAGAGATAAAACGAAAACCGATAAATCTTGCACCTTCTATTTTTAGGCGGGATGAAGGAATTGAAATAAACCTCGAACCGGAAGTTTTAACTGTTCTATCGTCAACTTCTTCAAATTTTGTATTAGATAGGTCAATATAACCGTCTGTAACCCATATTTTTGAAGGACTACTCTTTTCATATAGGCTGTGTGCGGCAATTGATATTTTATTACATTTCCTATTTTCATTTGTAGGAAAAACAAGAAAATGGTCTTTTCTTAAGATACCAAAAAGACAGTCTTTTCCGCTACCCGGTACTGACGCAATTGCCCCGCACTCTAATATTTTCCCTAAGTGCAAGGAAAGTCCCTTTGGAAATCCCTTCCATATTGGATAAGCAGCAAATTCAGCAATGTCAAGACTTCGTCCTGCGATAATCAAATCCGCCCCACTTTCAAGAGCTTCAATAAAAGATTCAGTTCCGATTTGAGCAACTAATCTTTCCGATTCAATGATGTCTTTTTCAGTCAGTACAGGTTCAACTGTAGTTGTACTTACCTTCCCCTCTTGTAATTTATTTAAAAGAAGTTCCTTGGAAACGTCACTATAAATCACTGCTTTTTTAAATTTAATCTGTTCTTCATTGATTACTTCATCTATTATACCCAGAAGCCATTCCAGATGAGGTTTTGCCCCGGCACCTCCCGCACTTCCCATTACAACAGGAATTTTAAAAGAGTATGCAGCTTTTAGTATGTATCTTAAATCTCTTTTTACCGCATCTCTTGCAGTGAACGAAACTCCTGCACCCAGGTAATAGGGACCGGCATCAGTTGAACCTGCATCTACAGCAATTACATGTGGTTTTAATTTTAGACCTGCTTCAAAAGAAGATACCGGAAAACCGTATCCTAAAATTGCAGTTGGAGAAATAATCCTGATTTCTTCCACTTACTCCACCTCCTCATATTTTTCATCAATATTAATTTTTAACAATGGAGAGTGCTGCTGTGCACCATAAATATCTCTATCTCCAAAACTACCTGAGCATATTTTTCTCTTAAGGTTAATTTTTATAGCAAGGGCTATATCAAAATAAATGATATCCAAAATTTCTTCATTCGAAACATGATATATTTTTTCAATCAATTTTTTATTTATAATGTTTTTATTTTTTATCTTCTTGTATATATCAGGATCTGAAAAAATAATATCAAAAGTGAAAATGTAAGGTCCGGCATTTTTAGATCTGATAATATCTGCAACATCTTTTAGCTTCATCATTTTTTAACCCTTTCCCTTGTAATATTTTTTATTTCTACCATGTCAATAATTCATTGGATTAACCAAATAATTTAAAAATCCATATAACTTCTTCTCAATGAAAAAGTCAATGATGTGTTAATTTTCTTTTAACAATGTGGTTACCCATGGTTTTAGCTTTTCAATATCATCTATATTTTTCACTTGTTCGATTATCTTTTCTCTAAGTGATAGAGAATAGATATTTGATGCTAATCCATTGAACTTTTTAATTAACTCATCCCAAGATAAAGCATTTTCAGGGTCACCTTTCGGATATTCGAGTCGGATAGAAAATTTCTTTCCATTTTTGGTTTGAATTTCAGCAGCTGCCGGCCAATGTTTAGGATATACCTTATCTAATTCCGGATCTTTTACACAATATACTCTATCCATTAAAGTTTTAATTTCCGGTGAATGCAGCAAGTCCTGTGTAAATTCATCAAGAGTTGCCTTTCCAAAGAGTATTGCAATAGCAGCACCATATGGCATGCTAAACTGTGCTTCGTAAATGGTTTGAGGATTACGTTTAGCTTCTATAGGGGAAGCAATGATAGAATATCCTGCTTGAAGAATGCCCAATGTAATCTTTTCGATATCAACCGGTTTTAATTTATTTTTTTTAACGATTTCCAGAATTGCATCGATAGATGACTGCATATACCTGCAACAAGCATGAGGTTTAATGCTACATTTTAATATCTCAAAATCCTTCCCAAGTCCGCTCACTACTTTGTCGGGATTTGCATTATCTGAATAAGCATGTAAAAAACCGAATCTACCTTCAATAATTGTAGATGGTCCGGTAAAACCATTTTTAGCTAATAGGCATGCAATGATTCCATTATGTGCTGCCCAACCTGGATGCATTCGTTTTGACCAAGCTCCTTGGGCTAAGAATTCCATTGAACCTGCAGCCTGGCTTCCGGCAAGCCCTATAGCGTTAAGTGTTTGCTGTTCATTTAATCCCATAATTTTTGCAACGGTAGCAGTTGCCCCAAAAGTGCCACATGTTCCGGTCGGATGAAATCCTTTACTATAATGCTCTTTCGGACCCAATGCTTTACCTAATCGAATCATTACTTCATAGCCTAAAACTACACCTTCTATAAACTCTTTTCCGCCTTTATCTGCCATTTCACAAGCTGCAATAGCAGCAGGAAAAATAGCTACACCGGGATGGAGAGATGCTTCATTGTTTACATCATCAAGTTCCAAGGAATGCGCAGCAGTTCCATTAGCCAGAGCAGAATATTGAAAAGGGGTTTTCAGGTTTGTTCCAATCACTACACCTCCCTCATTCGATATTCCTAAATCACCTATAAACCGGTACATTGCTTTTGAAGACTCTTCCTGTGAACCTCTTGCAATAACTCCGAGGAAATCCAATGCATAATATTTGACCATATCTACTGCTTCAGGAGGTAAGTCATTATATTTTAAAGCAGTGCAAAATTTAACTAATTTCTTTGTTATTTCCATGTTTTTCTCCTTTTGTAATTATGTTTTAAATTTCTATATCAACACTTAATAATATTTTCGATGCATTTATCATTCATTCCTAAATAGTTGCCTGGATTGAGTAAATTCTGGATCTCCTCTTTTGATAAATGAACGCAAATATCCTTATTTTCCAAAATACATTGATTGAAAGGAATACCCTTCTCAAAAGCTTCCATGGCAATTTTATGAAAAATATGATGGGCGGCCTGTTTCTTTCTTGTTTTTTTAGAAAGAGCAATCATTAACGCTTCCGCCATAATCAATCCATTAGATAAGTTCAAATTTTTTAACATAGCCTCTTTTTTTACTTTTAGATTCCCCAGTATGTGTTTCATGGAATTCAACATAGAACCCGCAAGAATACATGTCTCCGGAATAATTAAATCTTCCATGGCGAAACCAATAATATCATGGCTATCCCGCATATGCGTTTCGGAAAAAGCAGACGCATTTGACCGGATTTTTTTGCTCCAAGCTATAACTGCTTCAGAAAAAACAGGATTCCTTTTATGAGGAAGTGTACTGGAGCCTATCTGATTTTCTGAATCAAAAGGTTCTTCTAATTCTCCAACCTCATTTCGTTGCTGAAAGAAAATATCATCACAAATCTTTTCAAAAGTAATGGATAATAGAGAAAGAAGGTTTAAAAATTCAGCAAATCGCTCCATGTGACGTCTGACTGATATCTTATTGGGATAGAGACCCAATCTTTCCAATACTCTTTTTTCCATTTCCAGACATTTTTCTCCTGCGATTGCATAATAAGAAGCATGATTACCGAAAGCTCCTTTTAAACTACCAACCAATACTCTTTTTCTCGATTCTTGAAAACGTTCAATATGTTTTGAAATAGCATCAGCCCAAATCCCGGCTACCAGACCAAAAGTTGTGGGATTCCCCTGCTGGCCGTGTGACCTATCCACCATTAAAGTGTGTTTATATTTTTCTGCTAATTGAAAAAGAAGTGACTGGATGGTGTAAAGATCTTTTTCAAAAATATCCAACACTTTTCCTATGCGATAAGATAAAGTGTTTTCAAAAAGTTCGGGACTACATGATCCGTAATGAACATATTCACCGGCATTTTTTTCACATGCCTCAGCTAATGCTCGAATAGTTGCCACGCTTGCGAGTTTCACTTTAGCATGAAATTCTGCGATTCTTTCGAATTTAACATACTTTAAAGTGGCTTTATTTTTAATCTCATCGGCTACTTCAACGGGAATAATCCCTAATTCTCCCTGAACTTCCGCTAATGTTCCTTCAAACATAAGCCAACTTTCAACAATAGAATTTTCTTCAAAAATTTTCCTGATTCCGGGAGCATTATAATCACCTTTGAAAATATTTTGATCCATTATATGAATTGCCATAATTTATTTCCTCCTTTTCATCTAGTAACTGCTGATATTAAAATTAGTTTGTACAAAACTATACATGATTATGTTGATTATTATTTTTTCAAAAATCCAATAAATTAATATTGCCAAAATTATTATTAATTTTAGCAATATTCATTTAACCCATTTAATAGATTTTTATCTTCGACTTTATATCCTTCAAACTCTCCTTAGAGAATAATATTTTCTAATAGTTATTCAAAGTTTATTGTATTTTGTATTTCTTTATGTTATATGTTTGCTAAATTTGGCAAAAACATAATAATGTTCGGAAATAGTGTTAGCAGAGTTAGTGCGATGATCATTACTAAGATGAAACCCCATATTTTTTTCACAATATCATCGAAACTAACATCGCATATCCTTGCTGCAACATAAAGCGTGACCGCAACAGGGGGAGTGGTCATGCCAATAGCAAGATTTGCACTCATTAATACGCCAAAAAAAACAGGATCAATATGATACTGTAAAGCTATTGGACAAAAAATCGGTGCTAACAAAAGTATAACTGCTGACCCATTTTCGAACATGCCGGCAATAAGAATTATAATATTACTTATTAATAAAAAAACTAATGGACTGGTAATATACTTTAAAGCTAAATTGGTTAAACTTTGTGGAATATTTTCTCGTACCAATACAAAACTAAACACTGAAACAGTTGCAATGATAAACATGATAGTCGCCATTGTAACACCGCTTTTTAAAAGTGTATCCATAATATCCTTAACAGTTAAACTTTTATAGACAAATTTGGCAACAAGAAAACTATAAACTACCGCTATAACACCTGCTTCGGTAGGTGTAAAAAAACCTCCATATATCCCGCCAAGTATTATTATCGGTGCACCAAGTGCCCATGCAGCGTTTTTTACGCTTACTAAAAAATGGGTAAATGAAAATTTTTCACTGCGGATTATACCATAATTTTCTTTTTTAGAGATAATGTATTGATATATCATCAAACATAGGCCAAAACAAACACCCGCACCGACTCCACCTAAAAATAATTTTCCTATTGATGTATCAGTAGCAGCTCCGTACACAATCAATAATATACTTGGTGGAATCAAAATCCCTAAAGGACCGCTTGAAGCAATAACTGCTGCTGTAAAAGTCTTATCGTATCCTTCTTTTTCCATTTCTGGAGCTACTACCGAACCGATTGCAGAAGCCGTTGCCGGTCCCGAACCGGAAATTGCTCCAAACAACATACATGAAAAGGTAGTTACAATAGATAATGAACCCCTGATCCTTCCAAAGATAGATTGTGCAAAATTGACTAATGTTTTTGATATCTTTCCAGCATATAATATATCACCACACAAGATAAACATCGGAATTGCTATTAATACAAATCGATTTAGTCCGGCATAATATCTTTGCATTATCATGGGAAGTATAAAATATTCACCTTGCATAATAAAATAAATGATGGTTGTCATTCCTAATGATACTGCAATTGAAACTCCCATGAATATCAAAGTAAATAATATAATTAAAATAAGAATTGGTGCGCTCATCTTTCCTCCTAAAATATTATACAAATGATAAAAGTTATTTAAAATTTGCATATTTCATTTAATAATTTATAAACCGTACAAAATCTATACACTATTTACCTTTATTTCCGGCAATTAAAAACTCATGTAAATCATCGATAGAAAAAATAACCAACAATAAAGCTGAAAAAGGTATTGCTATATATACATAAAACATGGGAAACCATTGTAACGAGTCAGTGCTTTCCATCAATCCGTAATAAGACCAATTTGAACCCCAATACAAGATGATTAGATAAAAAGCAAGCATTACTATTTGGTCGATGAATTGAATTATTTTTCTTAAAGCTCTTGGAAAGCTATTAATTATAATACTTAATCCAATATGTGCTTTTTTTCTAAGAGCTAATGCTATTCCTATTGCAGAAGCCCAAACAAATATAAATCGACTGAATTCTTCCGTCCACGCTGCCGGTATATGCATTACAAATCGATTTATTACCTGGAAGAATACCATGATTACCAGAAGCACAAGTAAAATCTCTAATAGATATTCAGTAATTTTTTCAATTTTATTTATTATTTTTTTCATTGGTAATTTTTGTCCTCTTCAATAAATATATTATATAAACATTGCGCAAGAAATTATTCTTACGCAATGTTTATATTTTTAAAAATTATTTAAGTGCCTCTACACGGTCAAATATATCTTGCCATTCAGGATGCTTGTCATACATTGCTTTTAAAGCTTCTTCCCAAACAGCTCTATCCGGTTGATAGAATGTCATGCCTTGATCAACTAAAAAAGCTCTAGCATCGGCTTCGTCTTTTTCTGCTAATGCACGTTGATAAACTGCAGCTTCTTTAGCAGATTCAAGAATAATCTGCTGTTGAGACTCATTAAGCTTATTCCAGGTTTTCATACTCATCATTAATGGCTCTAACAAACAAAACATCTTTGTTTCACAAGTCCAATCGGCTGCCTCGTAATGTTTGCTTTTTCTTACATTAATAGGCCCTTGGATTTCTGCATCAACGGTTCCCAATTGCAAAGCATTGTACACTTCACTGAATGCCATAGGTGCAACAACAGCCCCTAACATTTCACCAAATTCGATAAAAACATTTGATGGTTGAGTTCTTAGCTTTATGCCTTTTACATCTTCAGGAGTTCTTATTGGCACACTGGAAACAAAGCTGTAGGTTCCGTTATAAAAAACTGAAACGACTTTAATTCCTTTTTCTTCTACGCCTTTAAATACTTCTTCACCTATTGGACCATCTAATACTTCCCACACATGTTCCCAATCCCTATATTGATAGGGCATGGTAACCGCGCCGATATTTTTGTCAAAAGCTTCAAGTACACCTTGCCAGGCTTCTGAAAAATCTAATTGTCCCATTGAGACCGCCTGGGCTAATTCTTTCTGTTTGCCAAGCGTTCCGTTTGGATATACTTTAATCTCAATTTCTCCATTGGTTTTCTCGCTTACCAATCGTCCAAATTCTAAGGCGCCCAAATTGTAAGGATGGTTCTCAGGAAGCTCATGTCCAAGCCTTAAAACTTGTTTTGCCATTGAAGTATTTATGGCTAATACCAAAAGGATAACTACAATTAAAAATAACATAAAAAATTGATTCTTGCGTTTCATATAATTCTTTTATTGACCTCCTAGATTAATCATTACTAACACTCGTAAAACAACAGAATTAGAGCTATAAGCATCACTCCTTCTTTTTTTTGATAAAATCCACACAAATTCAAGTAATTTAAATGAAATGCGTATTGGTTTTATCAAATCTTCATCGGGTAATTTCAGTTATTTTAGTAAAGTTACTCTTTGGTTGCTGATATATAATTAGAAGATATCATTAAGTTGATGTGTTTTTTTCTGGGAAATATAATTTTAAAATAATTTATTTTTAAATCTTTAAGTTATTTATAGCGTCTTTACATTTATTAATAATTTTTTATGCGGAAAAGAAATATCCATATTACTTATTTGTTAAAAAGTAATGATGGCTATCTCTTTTCCATTTTAAAAATAATAAATTAATTATAAACAGTTATTTATTCTCTCTATATCCTTGCTACGCCACTGTCAATGGCTGCCTTTTCCACTGCCTTAGATTCTGTATCTACTATCCTGGGATCAAGTGCACTGGCAATAATATTATTTTCATTCAATTCTTCATCAGGAATTAATGATGCCAAGGCATAAGCTGCAGCCAACTTCATTTCCTCATTTATTTGACTTGCCCTGACCTTTAGTGCACCTTTAAAAATACCGGGAAAACCTAGACAATTATTTACCTGATTGGGGAAATCAGAACGGCCGGTTGCCACAATACGAGCACCTGCTGCTTTTGCTTCATCTGGCATAATCTCCGGAATGGGGTTAGCCATAGCAAAAATAATAGCATCGGAATTCATTGATTTTACCATTTCTTTCGTTACGATTCCGGGAGCAGAAACCCCAATAAAGAGATCTCTTCCCTTCATAGCATCACTCAACGTTCCTTTCACTAAGTCCTTATTGGTTTTTTCCGCTAATTTTTCAAGAGCAGGACTGTTTTCCTTTCTCCCTTTATAAACAATACCATCTATATCACAACAAATAATATCCTGTGCACCGGCATTAATTAAAAAATTTGCAATTGCAGTCCCGGCTGCACCGGCACCACTCATGACAATTTTAATATCCTCTATCTTTTTACCAACTACTTTTAATGCATTAATTACTCCCGAAAAAACAACTACAGCCGTACCATGCTGATCATCGTGCATAACCGGTATATCCAGGGATTTTTTTAATCGTTCCTCTATTTCGAAACATCGAGGTGCACTGATATCTTCGAGATTAATACCACCAAAGGATGGCGCAATAAGCTCTACAGTTCTAACAATTTCATCAGGATCTTTACTGTCAATACAGATAGGAAATGCATCTATTCCAGCAAAATGTTTAAAAAGAACAGCTTTTCCTTCCATGACCGGTAATCCTGCCTTGGGACCAATATCTCCAAGACCTAGAACAGCACTTCCATCAGTAACAACTGCAACCATATCTCCTTTGGTAGTATAATCATATACTCTGGAAGCATCTTCTTTTATCTTTCGACAGGGTTCGGCAACACCAGGGGTATAGACAATTGACAAGTCATGCATATCATTTATTTCTGTTTTGCTTGTAACTTGAATTTTTCCTTTATTTTTTTTATGTAGTTCTAATGCTTCTTCATTAAGAGTCATTTAATGAAGCCTCCTTTTTTTATATTTTTTATATCCTTATTTTGCATATTTCGGTGGTTCAGTTTCGTAAAGGTTGTTTCCCTGTGCATCGATACAAACAATTGCAGGGAAATCTTCTACATAATATTTATGTATTGCTTCCGGACCTAAATCTTCGTAAGCAACTACTTCGGAGCTTTTAATTCCTTTTGCTATCATGGCAGCTACTCCGCCAATCGCAGCAAAATAAATTGCACCATTTTTTTTCATGCTTTCAATAACTTCTTTCGAACGAAGACCTTTGCCTATCATACCTTTCAGCCCTAAATCCAATAATGCTGGAGTATAAGGATCCATACGGTAGCTGGTGGTAGGTCCAGCAGAGCCACATTTATAACCCGGGGGAGTCGGAGCAGGTCCAACGTAATAAATGACTTGTCCTTCGATTTCTATCGGTAATTCTTTTCCTTCTTTTAATAGTTCAATTAATCTTTTATGAGCAGCATCTCTACCTGTATAAATAAAGCCGGAAATACTGACATTATCCCCTGCTTTCAAACCTTGTACAATTTCATTGGTTAATGGGGTTGTTATTTTCTTGACTTTTTCCATTTTAATTCTCCTTTATCTGTTTATATTATTCCACTTGCATGACGTGCGGCATGGCAACAAATATTCACTGCGACTGGCATTCCAGCTATATGAGTTGGTTTGTAATCAATATTTACCCATAAAGTCGTAACATTTCCACCTAATCCTGCTGGACCAATTCCTAATTTATTAATTTTTTCTAATGCTTTTCTTTCCATATCTGCATACCGTGGATCAGGATTATGTTCTCCCACTTTTCTTAATGTAGCTTTCTTTGCTGTAACAGATGCCTGGTCGGTAGTTCCTCCAACACATACGCCTACTATAGTTGGCGGACAGGGATTAGGCCCTGCTATCTTTACTGTCTCAACGATAAAATCTACAATGCCTTCCGGCCCATCTGCAGGTTTCATCATGGCCAATCGACTCATATTTTCACTTCCAAATCCTTTAGGCGTTACTAAAAACTCTATCTTGTCGCCGGGAACAATATCGGTATATATAATTGCAGGGCAGTTAGTTTTGGTATTTTTACGTTCGAATACCGGGTCAGTTACTGAAGATTTTCTAAGGTAACCTTCAACATATGCCTCCTTAACTCCTTCATTAATTGCTTCTTCCCAATTACCATTGATTTTTACTTCCTGTCCTAATTTAATAAAGAGAATTGCTAATCCGGTATCCTGGCAAATAGCTATCTTTTCTTCGGCTGCAACTTTATAATTTTGGAGTATCATGCTGAGTACATTTCTGCCGGTTTCCGATGTTTCTCTTTCCAAGCCTTCTTTAATGCTATTTAATACATCTTCACCAATACAATAATTCGCTTTAAGAAAAAGTTCTTTAACTTTCTCTTTAATTTGTTTTGCATTTACTTCACGCATTTTATTTTACCTACTTTCTAAAACATTTTTTCTATTAATTTTTTACCATTTTCTTTTATATCACGATATATGCTATTTCCGGTTGAATCCATTCCAACAACCAAAGGACCAAACTCATTTACTTTCAACACCCATAATGCTTCCGGTACGCCAAGTTCCATCCAAAACACGTTTTCAATTTGCTCTACTTTTTCTCCTAATACAACCGCACACCCCGGAGGAGCTTGCAGGTAGGCCATACCATATTTTTGCAAAGCTTTGGAAGTTCCTTCGTCCATACCTCCCTTTCCGACAATCATTTTTACTCCCAGATTTCCAATGAAGTCTGAATGGGGTTCCATTCGAATGCTTGTTGTAGGACCTATAACTCTTAACTCATAACCTCTATCTATTTTCTTTACAACCGGACCTGCGTGAAAGATTACTCCTCCGTTTAAATCTACCGGCAATTTTTCTCCCTCTTCCGCAACTTCTTTCATTTTCAAATGTCCCAT
>Ga0272441_10005279_pt1 | contig 22635 bp, 15 predicted proteins | sample SSMProp6N_FD_193582 | JGI IMG/M metagenome (GOLD analysis project Ga0272441, IMG submission 193582) | Marine sediment archaeal communities from Little Sippewissett salt marsh, Falmouth, MA, United States - SSM-Prop-6N | ecosystem: Environmental > Aquatic > Marine > Wetlands > Sediment ... | reverse complement strand
TCTTCCGCTCGGCCACGAGCGAGCATCCGCAATGGCCACACCGTATGACGCCTGAGAAGGCGAAGTCCGGCTTCGGGGTTCTGCGACGTCCACCCGAGTGGTCCGCCAAGACCTCCTGCGCATGCTCCCAGAGGTCCCGCGACACCAGAGGCATGTGCGTGCCTTCGTAGACACGACCCTTCCACGTGAAATCCCCGTAGTAGATGCGGTTCTGCAGGATTCGATGGATACTGGGCTTGGGGACAGCGTGGCCTTTCTTGGACCTAAGACCAGCAGACTCGGCCATTCGCGTCAGCTCCTCCAGAGAGTGATTGCCCGTGGCGTACCACTTGAAGAGCTGAGTGATGATGGGCGCCGTGGCGGGGTCAGGCTCAATGACACGCTTCCCGTCCTCCCGCGCTGTGTTCACGTAGCCGATGGGTGCGTACGACGGCCACAGGCCCTGCTCGGCCTTCTCCCGCATGCCCTTGCCGGCTTCCTCGGCCAGGTTGTCTATGTAGTTCTTGGCCATGAGGACCTTGATGCCGTGCATGAGCTTCTCGTGGGACTTGGAGTCCTTCGTGAGGACCACGTTCTCCTTCACGAAGTGGATCTCCAGGTCCAGCTCATCGATGGTCACCCAGTCCTTGAGGTTTCGGTAGAGGCGGTCAGTCTTCTCGACAAGGAGGATGCGGCAGTCGGGATTCTCCCTGAAGAAGCGGATCATCTCGCCGAAGGCCGTGCGGCCCTGGTGCTTGGCGGTTTCGGCGTCCTCGAACTCACGGGCAATCCTGAGTCCCGCATGGGCTGCGTATTCGCACATGAGCCTTCGTTGGGCGGAAATGGAGTAGCCTTCCTTTTCCTGCTCACGCGAAGATACTCGGACGTATGTAGCTGCATCTCCTCTTGCATCCGTACTCATGTTGGTGCCGGCCTTCATGCTTCTCTCGGACTCCTCTCACTGGTCCAGACTCGAATCGCTCTTCGCGGGAGTTGTGAAGGCCTCAGGCCATCCGCCGTATCCCTCGATAGCTGAGTCGATTTCGACCATTAGTTCGAGAGACATGGTCAGTGCTGTCACGATCATCTGGAATCGGGCCATGTCATAAGGTGTTAGCACGCGTCCGGGGCTCGGGTTCTTACCGCTCTTGACCTGTCTGTCCTTCAGCCACTTCTGGCACACTTGGTAGCTCCCGATGCGGTACTCCCAAACGTCCTGAGGAACACCGCTGAAGCCGCGTGTCCTTGCCTTGTCGATCCAGATTGTCCCATCTCGGTACGAGACTCGCTCCACATGGAACTCGCCTGAACCCACGCAGGCTGTTGTCGGGTTCCTCAGCCTCTCGGACTCAAGGAGATGGAGTGCCAGAAGCTCTCTCCCTTTGTCGGCCAGAGTGTGGAAGAGCTCGCTTTCCCGTGGAGCGAACACGCGCGGGTAGTCCCGCTGAAGGAACTCCTCATAGCGATTGCGGTAGGTCTCCGAATGGAGTTGTGCGTATAGCATGCAGACCAGATTGTCGTCTGCTGTGGGTGGCCTCGTGCGCGACCCCAGGCACTCCTCGAGGACTCGAACCTTGCTGCCGATGAGATTAGATTCGAGATGGGTGTCAAGCAGTTCCGCCGTGGTGACTGTGCGCACAGGAAAGCCAGATGTGTTCTCGCGACTCCTGTTCGACACACAGCAGCAATCGTACATCTGTCTGGTAGCGAATACATGAGCGAAGCCGGGTGTGATTTGTTGCCGACACAGCAGGATTGCGAGGTTGTCGTCACGTCCTAGATGCGACATGACGGGACGACGCATGCTGTGAACGAGCGCATGATGGTAAACTATGCTGCGCCTGTCAAACGGCCTGTAGTCGACACGGCCGATGCTGTCGAGCCACTCAGCACTGTCGATTTGCCCCCTTGCCTCCTCAATCGACCAGTACTTCTTGTCCGAGACCCCGAGTTCTTGGGCAACCTCGTCTTCGTCCAAGTTGGGGTCGAGGAAAATCTCCATGCGACTCACGAGTTCCTCGTCATCGAAGGATATGGTGAGCGCATCGCGGTTGGTCTTGACGCCGCTGCTGTACACTCTGAACATCTCGTCGATTCGCACTCCGCTATTGTACTCCTCGAACAGAGCCTCATCACGATACACGAATAGGTACTCGGGCGCAGTTGGTCTGAAACTGCGAGCTTCATCTTGTTTGTGCGGCGCAAGCAGTGTCTGGTACTTGGCGCTCCGACTTCCCCAAAGCTCACTGTAGTGGACCCGGCAATCCGTCTTGGCCTCTCTCCAGGCTACCGTGATAGCAACGCCTTGCTGAATGTCGAAGACGTTCTCGTCACCGCGCTCTCTGGCCTTTGCCCCAGAGGCCTTGACGCTACCGTGTAGGTCGAGGACACTGACAGCATCATACGTGCCCGCGAGGTGGGCTCGCATGCCGCGGAATGTCGCGCTATCGAGGAACGCGCTGTTCGTTATGAAGCCAACCACACCGCAATCCGATAACTCGATAGACATCTCTGCCAGCCGGATGAACTTCACGTAGTCATCTTGGATGTTTATCTCAAACTGAAGCGCGCCGCGCTCGCGAATCCTCTCTCCGTCGACATACTTGTAGGGTTCCACGAGTTGCCTGTGCTGCTCCTCGAGGTTCGCAGACCAGTGGGAGTAGGGCGGATTCCCGACCACGACCGTGAACACGCCCTGTCGCTTCATCTCGGCCACTGCTTCCGCCTCATGAGCCAGTGCGGGGACCACGAACGCCAATTGCCCAGTGAAATCGTGCGCTGGTTCAAGCGCGTTCGTAAGAAACACACCTACGCGAGCATCCGAGCGGAACCTGTATCCAGTCTCTCGTAGCTTCAGGCCTATCTTCAGGTGCGCGATCGCGTACGGCGCCATCAGGATCTCGAATCCACAAAGCCTTGGTAGCAAGTGCCTAGGGACGTACTCGTTCCACAGGTCCTCGGTCTCCTGCGTGCTACTACCCGACTCTAGCCACTTCTCGGTCATCGTGGAGTGGATCAGGTCAATGACCTCCACGAGGAAAGTCCCTGTGCCTGTCGCTGGGTCAAGGACACAGACGAACGGACTGTCAGAGGACACACCCTCCGGAATCTCCAGACCTTCACAGCGTTCGAGCATCTCAGCCCAAGTTGCCGTGTCGGCCAGTCCGTCTTCTAGGCCGAACCGAGTCTGCAAGAGTTGGTGTACCGAGTTCACGATGAACGAGACTACTGGGCGAGGCGTGTAGAACACGCCGCGCTGCACCCTCCTCTGAGCATCGTATTCCTTCAGGAACAGCTCGTAGAAGTGGATAACAGGGTCTTCTTGTGGATTCCGGTCCCCGAAATCCAACACCACGGCTTCCATATTCGCTTGGTCAAGAAGCTCTGTCACCTCTCCGACGCCCAGCTCGTCGAAGTCAACGGATGCTCCGAAGCGTTGCTGTCCAGCCGCTTCACCTAGATTGAGGAATGTCTGCATCAGCTCCTTCAGGAAGGGATTCGTGACAGGCACGAGAGAACCAGTGAGGGGAGTGAAACCGGAGGTGGGGCTGGCAATGCGGGCGGTGAGAAGACCGTATGCTATCGTCTGAGCATACATGTCCGCGAAGTCACCCTCGCTGAGGTCATGAACGAGAGCTGCTCTGAAGGTCTCCATGAGCCTTGTTGTGGGACCGTTGTCAGCCTCCATGGCCAGGATTGTCTCGATTCGATCTCGAATGCCACGAGCTAGTTCAGCGAGTCGAACAGCAAGTGCCTTGGATGTTGTGACCACCTCTCTGTGACGAAGCGTGAATGCCGATGACCACTGCTCCCGCCACGCGTCTGTGTTGCTCTCATCCTCTGGCCACGTGAGCTTGCTCCTCAGCTCCTCGACGACGTGGTCGAGATGCAGATTCGTGTCCCTGCCGTCCCAACCAAGAACTAGGAGCTTCGGTCCTCCTCCTTCATCTGCATCTTCCGCGAAGTGCGCAAGGCTGATTTGACGATTCCCTCCCTCTCCATAGCTGGAGATGAAGAGGAGGTCATCCATGTCCCAAGAGGCCCGGTCGCTATCAATGGCGGAGGCGCGCCTCTTCCTCACCAGCCGCCCCAGGATTCTCCGAAGAGCCACCACGGGCAGGCGTCTCGGAGCAAACTCCACGAAGAACACGCCCCACGGCTGGTTGGTGGTTAGCGGCCGCAGCTGCTGGATGGTCTGAATCTTGGTTGCTGTCCTCGGATCCAGACCTAGTTCTTCTGGATCGTACTCGAATACGAGAGGATCAATCTCCTCGAAGTCAGTAGGCGCGATGGGCCAGCCCAGCTCATCTCTTAGGAACATCACTAGCGACGGTAGTGTCCTAATCTCCCTCAGTTTAGAGCGGTCTGCTGTTGTCATCTCTGACTCCGTCAGCTGAGTTCCATCCAACACTTGAGAGTGGGCTTGACTCCAATAGGCGCCTGGACCTGCTTCAAGTAGGTGTTCTTTATGTGCTTCTCAACTTCGGCGCGCATCTCCGACAGCGACTCGTCCTGCATCGCGCGATGACGCGGTGTATCAGGGGCACTGCGGATCAATTCGATCATCTCATTGGCCTCTTCCGTGATTCTCCCTGACTCCACGTCGCACATGTACCATCTTGTGAAGCCGGCGTCCTCAGTCCACTCCGGCCCCGAGGCCTCGCTCTCATCAGTTTCGCTGGCGTCGATGCCGGGAAGATTGAAGCAGAAGAACACCGCCAAGGCATCAGCCGTAGGGTGCTGCTTGCCGCTGAAGACTCGTTGCGGAAGTGACTCAAGAAGACCGAGGAGCGCCGGATTCGCCTGGAGCAGCCCCTCGTACTCAAGGTGCATGTCCTCTAGCGCTGTTGTAGTGCCCTCATATGCATCACTGAAGTCCTTGAGAGCCTCGTAGTCGTCCTCTGCGGTGAGTAGCTTCTTCCCCTCAATCCCGAAGACCTTCGAGATCCTCAGAGTCTTCTTCGCCACGACCTGGTACAGCCTGAGTAGCTCGTCCAATTCATTCGGAGGTAGGAAGTTCCAGAACCACACCGTGCTACGAGTCTCCACCCTGTTGGGATGGTCAGCGAGTATCCGCTGCTCCGTGTCCGGATTCATCCGTCTGTCGACGCGCCCAATACGCTGCATCAGCCTCACGGGATTCCAGTGCAGGTCGTAGTTGATGATGCAACTCGCATCCTGCAGGTTCAGGCCCTCAGATAGGACATCAGTGGAAATGAGAATCCTCGTCTCAGTCTCACCACGCGACTCGAGCTCGCCGCTAGAAGAGCCGTTGTAGTAGGGGGCGAACCGCGTGATTATGTCCCCACGGTCGCGCTTCACCTTGCTGTCAACCTCATCGACGGCTTCGAAACCTGCCGCCTCCAATTGCTGTTGCATGCGTCGGGCTGTGGCAACGTACTCTGTGAAGATGAGGACCTTGTGCCGCTTGAGTATCGGGTCTTCCCTGAGCAGGTCTATGAGTGAGCGGAGCTTATCATCATCCTCCGGACTGAGATCTTGCAGGTCTCGGATGAAGTCCATGAGTAGCTCGAGATCCTGATAGGTGTCGTCGAGCATGTCGTCAACGCGGAACTCGCTTGTGTCGAGCTTCTCAACTGCCTCCAGCATCTCAGGCGTCACGACATCCTCTTCCTCATCTTCTTCTGATATCTCCTCACCCCAGAGTTCGCACTGCCGCTCCCTGATGTAAGGTGCAAGGTCATCATGGATGCGGCGCCACTTGTCGTAGCGCTTCTTCTCTCGTTCACTCACGCTGTGCCGTTGAACCCAAGCGAGGAGCTTCTTCAGGAGGTTGTGGCACGAGATCTCGAAGGCAATCGGGGAGCTCTCGAACAGCTTGAGATAGCGAGTCCTGATCAAACTCACGACCTGGCGCTGACGTCCCTCTTCCCAGGCCTCTTTGCCCTCTTCGGGACCCTTGTAGTAGGCGAGGGGGTAGTACATGGCCAGCGCGAACAGCGGGTACTTCTTATCGAAGGCCTTCGTTATCTTCTTGAGCAGCTTGCCGTAGGTCTTCTCAATCGAGTAGTTGACGACAACAGGGTCCTTGCGATTTGGGAACATCGTAAGCTCAGTACCGTGTTGTACCTGGCTCTTCTTGACGTAGGACCGACTTCGCTGGACCACGAGAGCACGGTAGAGAGCGTCGTTGGAGAGCACCTCCTCGGCTTCGGCCTGAGAGACTTCGACCTCGTCGATGCTAATGCCCTTCTCTCCGAGATGACGCTCCAGGGCTTTCTCGACTTTCCGAAAGTGACCTGGGAGAGAGTGGATGCCGAGTGGCGCGTCCTTGAAGTAGCCGGCTTCCTCACGAGAGAAGAGCTCAATCATGTGTTGCAGGTCAGTCAGGCGGTTATTGATCGGGGTCGCGGTGAGCATGAACATCTGCTTGTCATCGACGATGTCGAAGAGTTGCCAGTACCTCGACTTCCTCGGCTCATCCGGCTCGCCTTTCACACCTCTGTTCCGGAAGTGATGGGCTTCGTCGATGATTATGACGTCCGCGAGTTCCTGGACCTTCTCGAGCCGCTCCGGGATCTTGGCAGTCTTCCTCAACAGGTCCGTATGGTTGAATATGACGAGGTTGCTGAAGTCGCCGGAGAGGTGGGGGAGATACCTGTTGAGTTCCTTCTCCCACACGGGTTCTCGGGCACCCTTGGGGACGAACAGCGCCACGCGCTTCCTGTCGTAGGCTATGAGACGCTCTATCAGCATCAGCCCGATGAACGTCTTGCCAAGTCCCACGCCGTCGCAGAGGAAAGCTCCCCTGTGTCGACGAGCTATCTTCATGAGTGCGTGATAGCCCTCACGCTGATACTGGTCGAGAATGTCGTACATCCTCGAGTCCTTGCGTTCCCACTCGGTAGCCGTGAGTTCGTGCCCTCTAAAGAACTCGTAGAGGGACTTGGCGTACACTTCGAAGGGCGAGTACTCGCGCGTGTGCCTCTCAATCGTGCGGAGGATCTCCGGGGTTGCGTCCTCGGCGAGCTTCCAGTGCTCATCGTACCACTCCTGAAGCACACTGACGGGCTGGCCGGTGACCTGAACGTTGAGTTCCACGTTCTCGTTGAGGCCCGGATACGTGAAATTGGACGATCCGACAAGCGCGAACGAGCCGAGCACCTCCTGGCGGGCATGGGTTATGTAGGCCTTCGCATGGAACTTGTCCTTCCGATAGACGCGGCAGGTGATCTTCCCCGAGCGGATTGCGTCGACGATGGCGGGAACGCCGTGAAGGAAGTCGTTTGTCTCCTTCTCTCTTTCAAGGCTGTCGTCGAGCTTGCGCTCTAAGTCGCTCAGGGCAGCCTCGAAGGCCTTCTTGGTTCTGAGCCCGACCTCGTCGCCCATGAGGACACGGATACTGTCAACCTTCTGCCATTCGTCCTTGAGGGCCAATAGTGAGCCAATCTCGAAGTAGCCGGTGGCGACGTCGATGGACTTCGAGAGCTGACACCAGTCGTGAAGGTAGCGCGCGACCTTCCAGTCTGTCTCGCTGTTGTCGACGATGAAGAGCTCGCTGCCGGTCTTCTTGCTCACACGACGGGGCATCGCAAGGCCTCCTAGGCGGGCAGAGGTTGGCCCGACTGAGTCGCTGCAGGCGGTTGAGAGCTATACTTTATCAAACTGCGCATCACTTGTCGAGTCTGTGGTGGTGTCGGTGGTCTTCGCCTCAAGCTCTCGCACCAGCGCGAAGAGCTCCTCTACACTCATCGCCCTGTATCTCCCCAGCACCTCGTCCAACTCCTCCCTGGACGGCCAGTGTCCCAGCATCACAGCCACGAGCTGCTCGTCGCTCATCTCGTCAGGCTGCTTCCCCTCCATGGCTTCGAGCTTCCTCCTGGGGGAGGGGAGCTCCGCCTCGAGTCTCCTCAGACGCCGCTCTAGCCCCATAGCTCCTTCGCCTCCTCGAACATGGCCTCCACCTCTCTCAGGCGGCGTTCCATGTCATCGCTCTCACGGATCTTGGCCTCGATTTGCAGGAGGTAGCCTACGGCCTTAGCCGTCCTCGCATCGAGCTCACCCTTCAGAGTTGTCTCGACCATGCTGGCCAGTATGCGCCTGGCTTGGCTGGCAGTAAGCTCCTCGACCTCTGGCAGCTCGATTGTCTTGCGACTGCCTCCCTTCTTGGCCGCCTCAAACATGTCTTCGCGTCGACTCGGGTCGTGCCAGAAGCAGTAGTCCGAGCCGATTTGGGCTCTCGCACGGCAGGGGAGGCCATCTGCCCTCGCAGCAACGCAGATACCCATTGCTTAGCACTCCTCCCTGGGGGCTTCTCCTGATGCATCAAGGCCCGCGGGGCACCCGAATCGACCCCGGATCTCCTGCTCCGCCCACCACTCAGCCTCATACCTCGGCATCCCCCCGTCGAACTCCATGATTGCCGCTCTCTCATCTAGGAGCTCGAGGAGGCCCTCAGGCCATTCGCTGGATGGGCCCGTGAGGGATGCTGAATCAGGCGTGCCAAGCCAAATCGCTGGCTTGGCGCTTGCCTCTAGAGCTCTACCGATGTACTTGCCCACCAAGGCAGTGAACTGCATTGCTGCGTACCCCCAGTCGGACGATCCTGCTCGACAACTACTCGACCGCCTTTGCCTCTTCGGAGTGACTTGGGTGACAAGAGACTGAGTACCGTATACTTCTTGACCAACCGGTCCCCTTACCTCTCGACAGCATCATTCCTCTTCACCCATGTCACTGCTTCCCTCAGATTGGCTACCAGTGGGACGATTCGAGAGTGAAATGGTGTTCGTGCCGTCGCCCGGCATTCACTCCTCCACGAACTCTGCAGAGAAGCGGTCTGCAACAACGGGCTCACACCACTTGAAGCTGCGCAGTCTCCTTCTTCCGCCCAGTGTTCGCTCTGACAGACCATAGAGGTTCTCGAGGGAGCTTCGTCGCCCTCTGATGCTCTGCGCGAGAGATCTTGTGCTGTCGAGAGCTCCGCATGCTATCTCGCACGCTTCCGCCGTCTTCCTAAGCTCACGAAGCAGGTCCTCCGGAGCCATCTCTCTGTCCACGTTCCTCTCTGGGTCGTCGCGCAGCCAGAGACCTATGACCTCAATCAGCGGATCATCGTCTGTAGCGAAATCAAGCTGTTTGCCCCCGATGACTCCGAGGATGCTCTTCATTTTGTTGCTCCAACCCTGGGCGCGGGCTACTCGTAGCCCGAAGTCGCCGAAGTCCGCCAGTCGCAGAGATGTTCTGCACCTGTGCGTCCGCTGAGCGTGGAGCGCGGCCACGATCGCATAGAGATGCCAGACGAGCTCCGTCATCAGCTCGTTCCTCCTGGCTCTGATCTCACTAAGAATCTCGGACTCCGGTGTGAATGTTTGGTGGCGATCGAGGTGCAAGGGGACAAGACGGTCTGCTACATCCTCGCGCTTGAAGGTCGGCGTTCTTGACGTCAGTGCGAGCCAGGCGCTGACTGGGTACTCCACCATCTCGTTCGTGGTGTATAGCTTCCGCCGCGATATCTTTCCGCCAGTGCAAGCGACAGCGAGGCGGTCCTCCTGCCAAGGTCTCCGGCTGTCGGCATTGTCGATGGCTACGAACTGCTCGTTCGTGACCGCGGCATCGAAGTCCTTGGGGTCATCCGGCATCGGCGTAACATTGAAGTCGCGACCGAAGATAGTCTGCCCAATCCTCCTCAACGCGGAGGTCTTCCCGCTTCCACGGTCGCCAATCAGCGCGAGTATCGGCCGCGTGAAGTGTAGCTCCGGGAAGAACATCGAGTAGAGCCACAGCATGAGCGTTAGGCGCTGTTGATCTGGGGCAAGCGGGCCTTCGGCAAACCTGATCGGACCGAGCAGGAGTTCGTGGATGGGGGAGTGGTCGTCGTCCGGCATGTCATCAAGGAGCTCGAAGGGCTCCCATTGTGGTCTCGTGGCAAACAGGACGCCATCGGTCCCGTTGGGGACCAGCTCCACCTGGCCCGGTGATATGCGGTAGATGCTGCCTCCGAGATTGGACAGATACAGCGTTGATTTGCGCCTGTCGTAGTGGGAGAGGAGATGGACGGTTGTCCTATGCCCGGTCAAGAGAGTCTGCATGTGCAGACGGCCTATGATGGACTTCAGGTCTGCCTCGGTTGGACCGAAGTCGTACCTTCTGAACATGAGCATGCGGAGGTCAGTGCTCTCGATGTCCAGGGTCAGCAGCAGCCCCTGCTCTCGCAGGAACACATAGGCATCTACGTCATCATGGTAGAGCTCTCCGCAGCTCAGCAGATCCTCTCTCACCAGGTCTGTGACGGCCTTGTCGACCTCGTGTTGTCGCAGTTGCTTCTTCCCTGTCCCTCTGAGTCTCCGGGACCTGTTGATTCCATCCAGGACGGGTTGCGGTGCAGGGGACATGGCTGCGAGTCTGTCGATCCTGCTGGCGGATGCGCTCTTGGGGTTCATTCCGGCGAGCTCCTGGTGTGCGGTGTAGAGTCTGTTTCGCCGGAAGCGGGATGTTCATCCAATGACGTGGCGTCGTCCCACTCGAGGAGGATGTCGAAGAACCGAGAGATGTTCTCGACCATCTGTCGAGCATCCTCACGTGTGAGCTTGGCGCCAGCAATCGGTTCCCACACCTCGCGCGTTCGCTCGAGGAAGTCCTGGGACGGACCGGTGCGGGTTGCGCCGTCACGCGGTACGTGCTCGAATGGGCATCTGGAGTCTGGTCGATTGGGGAGTGGTACCTTCGATTCCACAGGACTACTCCACTCGGGACAGGCAACTGGTGGCAGGACCTGTCCCCTAGCAGTCCTGTATTCACTTCATCAGCTGCCTGTCAACCGCGCTGCCCGCTTCGTGGCGAAGCGTCGATTGACTATGGCCATCACTTCACTCCTTCTGCGCTGCGGTCTTTCTCCGGAAGGTTCATAGTCTTCCGCCGCGCGCGATTCGCCTGCTTTTCGTGGTATCGGGGGCAGGCGCATTTTCCGAGCCCTCTGTCGGTAGTTCGAAGTGGGGGCTGCTGATTTCCTGCCTGTCGTAGCCTGAGGACCTTTCAAGAGCCTGGGGCTACCGGCTGTTCGTTCTTGGTCGAGCCCGGCATCCGAGCTTGACCCACACAAGCGATACCGCCGGCGCTCGCAGTGTCGCCTGGCGCGTACTAGCCATCACCTCCGTTGCTTGCGCGCTCAATCCTACACGCCGTGATCGGCTGCCGTCCTCTCCATGACGAACTCTCCCTAACTACCTAGTCTCCGGATAGCAGTCCTGCTGGGGTCATGTCAAGCGCTTTGTGACCAAAGCCCTGACTCCGGTTGGCGATGAGAGCCAAGGGGGCTGGTACGCTCCGGGAACGCAGGCAAGAGACCCTGGGCGAGTGGCGGTTGACGGCGATGGCCGCGCACCCTATAGTGGCTCGGTTCAAGACTGACGGTCATCTTCCCGCAGCTCCCCTTGTGGGAGTGCGATCGTGGACCGAGTGAACGCGGCAGGGCACAGCCGCGATCGCGTAGACGGCCTAGTCTTCAATTGGTCCAAACCGGGCGAACAGCCCGTCTGACAGGGCCACTGATCCGAGGTTGATGGGGTCCGAGGCTCGTCCAGCACACCCCAGTCGACGTGACGTGGCGCCCAGTTGCTGTAAGGCCGTGTGTCTCCAGGGGAGGCACACGGTGTCCGGAGGCGAACGCTCGTGATGTCAGCGGTTTACCCTTGGAAACGATACTGGGTTCCGACGGACGGCTCAGTCCGGCTCACCGCGGAGGGTTACCTCGAGGATCCAGGAACCGAGTGGGGAGCTGCTCTGAACCCCGACGCCGTGCAGCTTCCCGCATTGGACGACGTCCCGTGTCTAGTGTTGCTGGGCGAACCCGGATTGGGCAAGTCCTTCACCCTTCGCGCGGAGTATGAGCAACGTCGCAGGGAGGCAACCACACCGGTTAGGCTCTTTGACCTTGCGCGATACGAGAGCGATCAGCGTCTCTCAGATGCCCTTACGACCGCTCCGGAGTTTAAGTCCTGGAGGAGTGGCACTGGTTCGCTGTTCCTGCTTCTTGACAGTCTTGACGAGTGCCTGTTTAGCGTGCACACAGCTGGGGATGTGCTGGTTGACCTGCTGCGGGCCAGGCCTCCAGACGACCTCCGCATTCGCGTGGCGTGCCGGACAGCAGAGTGGAGGTCGACGCTCGAGAGCCAGCTTCGCGAGTACTTCGGTCCTGGCAATGTTGGTGTGTATGAACTGCTCCCGCTGCGTGAGGCGGACGTGCGGGATGCCGCGACTGAAGAGGGACTTGAGGTATCCTCATTCCTTTCAGAACTGCAGGCGAAGTGTGCGGGGCCCCTTGCGGCACGGCCGGTGACACTGAGGTTCCTTGTCAATGCTTTCCGAAAGGAAGGTGTGTTGCCCGGGAGTCAGGTTGACCTCTTCGCGCAAGGGTGTCGACAGCTCTGTGAGGAGCCTGGGACAAGACGCAGGGAGTCAGGCAAGCTTGGGGATTTCAGTACCGATGAGCGCGTCGTGGTCGCCTCGCGCATCGCGGCCCTCATGACCCTCTCGGGTAGATCAGTCGTCTGGACAGGACCGGAAGACGGGAGCGTGCCTCCCGAGGCAATAACCGTCGCCGCCATCAAGGGCGGAGACGAGAGACAAGACGATGTAGGTGTCACAGTCACTGACGCGTGCGTTAGGGAGGTGTTGGGGACCGCTCTGTTCACAACAGGTGGGCCCGATCTGGCCGAATGGTCGCACCAGACATACCAAGAGTACCTCGCAGCGCGCTACCTCATCAGCCACGATGTCCTCGCCGAATACGGGATTCGCCTACTTGCGCACCCGGCGGATCCGGAGTCGGGGCTAGTCCCACAGCTACGTGGCCTGGCGGGTTGGCTAGCGGCGATGGATGAGGTTCTGCTTCGGCAGATCGTCAGCATTGACCCTGAGGTCTTCATCCGCGGTGATGTGGTTGCTCTGGGCGAATCGAGCAGAGCCCGGGCCGTTGATGCTCTTCTCGAAGTTCATGATGAGCGCCGGATCCTCGACTGGGGGATGGACTCGCGACGTCGATACCGGAGCCTTTGTCACCAGGGGCTCGGCGTGCAGCTGTTATCCTACTTGGGGGATAGGGGGAAGCGAACTGACACTCGCGTTTTCGCGGTTGATCTCGTCGATGCTTGCGGCATCACTGAGCTACTTGATGCGCTTGCCGCGATTGCCCTTGATGCGCAGGAGCCGACTGCACTCCGCAAGGACGCGGCGATGACTGTGGCTCGCATCGGCGATGCTGCTCTGAAGAGACGGCTGCTTCCTCTCGTAGTCGGGTCTGATGATGATCCAAGCGACGGCCTCAAAGGGATCGCCCTCGACGCACTCTGGCCCGACTACATGGATGTTGGCGGTGTCCTCTCGGTGCTGGATGTACCGCGAAGACGGCGGCACTACGGTGCCTATAGGAGCTTCCTGTCGGACGGATTCGTGGAGGGTCTCAGCGCTTCGGATCTCCCGGCCGCACTCGCTTGGATTGAAGAGAGGGCCGCCGAGACTGCTTGGCCAAACCCGTTCGAGGGCGCAATGGACGGCGTTCTCAACTCGGCGGCCGAAAGTCTCGATGAGGGTGGAGTGCTTGAGGCCTTCGCCGGTGCCGTTGTGTCACGCATCGACCATCACGACATGGGGTTTGGTCGGCGCGCTAGGCTTCCCTGGGAACATGTGCTTGACAGCCCGGAAGACCGCCGTGCCGTCTTGGACATCGCCTTGTCGAAGCTGCGCGTACCAGAGCGGGATTGGGTGATTCTCGCGCACAACAGGACACCTCTCGCACGGTCGTCCGACGTGCCTTGGATGATAGAGAAACTGGCGTCCGAGCGAGACATCGGACGACGGGATGCCCTCGCGGGTCTCATAGCCTTCTGTTTCGACTGGGCCAACCCGCAGCACCTGAGGCTCGGCAGAAGCGCTCGCGGACTTCACAAGCACCTTAGCGAGCGACTCCCTCTGGGCCGTCTCACTCTCGCCAGGTTCTTCCCAATAGCCTTGCGACTCAGTGACTTCGTTCGAACACCTCGCGCGTTTCGCGCGCCCAGTGCTCGAAAGGTGAAACCGTCACCCACCAAGCGAGTGGCCAAGCTGCTTCGCCGCTCCGAGAGAGGCGAATCAATCGTCTGGTGGCGGCTGAACATGGAGATGACGCTCGAGGACTCCAGTACTCAGTACGGCAGTCCGTACCAGATGGACTTGACAGCATCGCCCGGGTGGATCAGAGCTTCTCCGGAGACCAGGGCTAGGATAGTCACAGCTGCAGAGCAGTTCCTTCTTGGGCACGGATCTGATCCAGAGAAGTGGCTGGGTCGGAATCGGTTCTATCCCGTTGCCGCGGCGGGCTTGAGAGCGCTGTTGCTCCTATCGACAGAAGACCCGCCTTTCCTCGACGGACTTCCGCAGGATGGATGGCACCGATGGACTGCCGCTATCGTAGCATGCACCGCGGATCCCGATCTGCAGGACTCCGAGCGGTACGTCGACGTTGTTCTTCGCGCCTATCAGCAGGCTCCAGATGCCGTGGTTGACGCTCTCATGGTCTCTGTCGATGCCGAGCTTGAGCGATCTGATTCCGCGTACTCTGTTCGCCGAGTCGCTCCATGCTGGGATGACCGAATCGCAGAGGTCTTGCTTGCCAGAGCGAGCAAGGAGAACATAGGGGTTGGGGGGCTGGAGTCTCTTCTGGAAGAGCTTCTCTCCCGCAAACACAAGGCGGCAGAGACATTCGCCCTGAGCCTTGTTTCCACGCCGCCATCCGAGGAGCAGGAGGACTGGGAGAAGAGCCTGGTTCCCGGCAAGCTCCTCTTCGTACACGGGTCGGTCGAAGCTTGGCAGCGGCTTTGGGACACCATCAAGGCGAACGACAAGTGGGGACGCGAGGTTGTCGAGCGCGCAGCCTTGGTCTTGCACCATGAGGAGGAGCTGCGCCTTGCGGGACTGCCGGAGGAGGGCCTGGCGGACCTGTTTGGCTGGCTGCTCAGACGATACCCGCCGCGCGAGGACCCCCAGTACGATGGAGTTCACGTCGTTGGCCCTCGGGACGCTGTCGCTAGTCTGCGCGGTGCGGCCTTGGTGTTCCTGAAGGACAGAGGGACAAACAACGCATTGATTGCCGTCGAGCGGATTGCAGCCGAGTTTCCGGATGAAGAGTGGTTGGTACGTGTGAAGCTCGAGTTCGAGGAGGAGGTGCGCAAGAGAACTTGGGTTCCGCTGGAGCCACGTGACTTGTTGGCTCTGGCATCTGACTCCGAGCGCCGCCTTGTGCGCAACGCGGATGACCTGATGCGGGTTGTGCTCGAGTCACTCGGAAGGCTAGAGAAGAGGCTGCAAGGGGAGACACCGGCAGCGACAGATCTGTGGAGCCAGCTACCTGGCAAACGGCATCGACCCAAGGACGAGAACGCCCTTTCGGACTACGTCAAGAGGCACCTGACAGACGACCTCAAAGAACGTGGGGTTGTGGCCAATCGAGAGGTCGAGATCAGCAGATTCCCGGGCACCGGGATGGGCAAGAAGACGGACCTGCTCGTGCAGGCTCTGATTCGAAGTGGGAATCGGGCAACATTCGACAACGTCTCTCTCGTAGTCGAGGCAAAGGGATGCTGGAATCGGGAGCTGCAGACCGCCATGGAAACGCAGCTGCTGAGCGACTACATGCTTGGGAAGTCGTATGACCACGGCATCTACTTGGTGGGCTGGTATTGCTGCGATGCATGGGACGACAGCGATTCCAGAGCGAACCAGGTCTTCTCAGGCGATGTCGCCGATGTCCGTCAGGAGCTAGAGGAGCAGGCAGAGCGACTCTCTTCACGGCATGGCGTCTACATCCGCGTCCACATCCTAGACGTGCGTCTACCCCCGTGAAGGTGCCAACAATGCCATCCGGTTGTGTTGGATAATCCGAGACTTGCGAGCAGAGCCCCAGACTCGTTTCGTCGAGTGAACCGGGCTGATTGACACAGAGGTCGGAACAGTCTAGGATGGCCCGGCCAAGGTTGGGGATAGGTAAATTCGGTCTCAGCTGAGATTCTCTTGTGCGTCAGGGCTTGCCCTATGGTCGGTGGCGACAGCAGTGGCGTTAGCTTCACCCAGCTCAAATTCGGATACCGGACTGACGGTGCCCAGGTTGACGTGCTGGACTCAGTGACCGCTTCGGTACCAGAAGGCGAGTTCTTGGCATTCGTTGGGCCCTCTGGGTGTGGTAAGACGACCCTCCTCAAACTCACTGCCGACTTGATTCCCCCAAGAGAGGCCGCCTCCAAGTCCGGAAGTGTCAGCATTTCGGGTATGACGCCTAGCCAGGCTAGGCGAAGTCGAATGCTGGGGTTCGTGTTCCAAGACGCCGTCCTGTTCCCGTGGCGTTCAGTCATCGAGAACGTCCTACTTCCCTGTGATGTAATGGGGAAGGGAAGAGCCCAGAGCGAGGACAAAGCCCTGCATCTTCTGCAGCGAGCGGGCCTGGGGGGATTCGCGGACGCCAATCCATGGGAGCTCTCAGGTGGAATGCAGCAGCGCGTCTCGCTCGTCAGGGCGATGATGACAGACCCCAAGATTCTCCTTCTTGATGAGCCCTTCGCAGGACTGGATGAACTGCTCAAGGAGGAGTTTTTCGAGGCCATACAAACGCTGTCACGCGAGAGCAACGCAACGGTCCTTCTGGTCACTCACGACCTGTTCGACGCAGTGGCCTTGTGTGACCAGGTGGTTGTTCTCAGCCCGAGACCGGCGCATGTCCAGGGCCGTGTGGATGTGGCACTGCCAAGGCCTAGAGTGTTTGACCACCGGCTGTCGAGGGACTATTCGGAGGCGGTGTCGGCTGTTCGGGCAGCCCTGTCCAGTGGTGCGAGGATGGACAATGAACGCTGAAAACGCTGAGCGCTTCAGACTCGGCTCAGTTGCACAGCGCTGGCTTCTTCCCGCTGTCGTCTTCCTTGGCGTGGGCGCCTTGTGGGAAGGAGTAAGCAGGAGTGGGGCCGTTCCGGAGTACCTCCTTCCCTCGCCCTCCGCAGTTCTCTTGAGGGCCGTTGAGCTACGAAGCAGCCTAGGGGGTGACTTGCTGACAACTGCTCTAGAGTCATTCCTGGGCTTTCTGCTCGGGAGTGGACTCGGGATCGCCCTCGGTGTGTGGTTCGCCAAGTCACGGGTCGCAGAGCGTTCATTGATGCCCTACGCAATAGCCCTCAAGGCCGTTCCCATTGTCGCCGTGGCACCGTTGCTAGTGATCTGGTTCGGCTACGGACTCATGACCAAGGTGCTGGTGGCCTCTCTCATTAGCTTCTTCCCCTGCGTAGTCAGTACCACTCAGGGGTTGAGAGACGTGGACACAAGGGCCTTAGACCTTATGTACTCCGTTGCTGCAACTGACTGGCAGGTCTTTCGGTGGCTTCGCTGGCCCGGGGCTCTAGAGCACGTTTTCTCAGCACTCCGCATTGCAGTTGTCTTCTCGGTCATCGGAGCCGTCGTAGCCGAGTTCGCTGGGGCGAACGAAGGTCTGGGATTCAGAATCCTAGTGGCCTCGTACCGCATAGACACAGTGACTATGTTCGTTTACATAGGCCTGACTGCAGTGCTGGGAATGGTGCTATTCGGGGGTGTCGTTCTGCTTGAACGGCTTGCTGTTCCCTGGAGTGCCGCGCTGAGATCGGGTGCGTTCCTTGAGAGGGAGGAGTGAGATCATGAAGCGACTAGGAGCAGTTGGCTATGCCAGAAGGCCTCTCTGGACCGTTTCCGTCATCTTAGCCCTGATACTCATTCTAGGCGCCGGATGCGCCCCACGGCCGGCTTCCGAAGTGTCCTTGAGACTCAAGTGGATACTCTATGCAGGCTGGGCGGGTGAGTTGGTCGCCCTCGACCAGGGGCTTTGGGCGGAAGAGGGAGTCGCAGTAGACATCAAGCCTGGTGGATTCGAGCTCGACCCAATCAAGCTCGTCGCAGCAGGATCGGATCAGATAGGCGTGGCAGGGGCAGACCAGATTCTCTTGGCGAGAGAGAAGGGGATCCCCCTTGTGGCGTTCGCAGTCCAGTACCAAGAGGTTCCCGTTGGCTTCGTTGCACTCAAGGAGTCAGGGATCGAACGTCCCACGGATTTCGTCGGGAAGCGCGTTGGCGTCAAGTACGGAACCGACGTTGAACCCATATATCGCGCTCTGATGGCCTCCGTGGGTGTCAGTACGGATGACCTCGAAGAGGTGCCCGTGAAGTTCGACATCTCTCCCCTCTACGAAGGTCTTGTGGACGTATACCCGGGGTACCTAACCAGCGACCTGCTGATTCCTGGAGAGATGGGCTATGAAGTCAATACAATAAGGGCGTCAGACTACGGCGTGTCGGTCTACGGCAACGTCTACTTCTGTACGGAGGCCTTCCTCGAGTCGCATAGGGATCTCATCGTGAGGTTCGTCCGGGGAACAGCCGAGGGATGGAACCGAGCGCTGAAGATGGCCCCTGAGGAAGTGGCGGCCCTCGCGGTAGCAGCGAACGATGGCCTCGACATCGAGCACGAGACAGACGTCGCTGCCGCCCTACAGCCTTATGTCATGCCAGAGGGATTCAGCTTCGGACAGATGTCCGAAGAAGGCTGGCGCGCGCTGTACTCGATGCTGAGGGATAGAGGCATAATCGAGACTGACTTCGACTGGACCTCCGCTTACACGCTAGATGTTCTGGCTGAAGCTGGATTGTAGTGTAGGCGGCTCTGACGAGGCCTCGTGGCGAACTCGATAGCTCAGGAGTACGATGCCATCGCGGCGTCGTACGACAAGCTGACGACATCCAGGCTCTACGATGAGCTGATCATCGATGCGCTTCCAGAGCGCTGCGAGCGAGTAGTAGACATCGGGTGCGGAACCGGTGCACTAACTCAGAAGCTCAGCCAGCGATGCCGTGAGGTGATTGCCGCCGACGTCTCGATCCAGATGTTGCAGGCTGCTCGGTCAAGATCGTACAGCGGAACTGTGTTGTTCCATCAGGTCCCAGCTGAGAACATCGGTCAGGTGGCAGAAGCCGGCAGCTGCGACGCAATTGTCGCCAACAGAGTGCTACATCACGTGACCGACCTTGACCAGCTGGGCACATCGATTGGCAGTCTACTCCGTCCAGGCGGCCGCTTGGTGGTCTTGGATTTGGCCCGAACCGGCAGGTTTCGGCTACCTCTGATGGCGCGCGCTTTTGAATACTGGCTCTACGTCGCAGCGCTGTTACTCAAGGCTATCGGTTCTGGCCATCTCGTTCGCCGTCTGCGAGACGTTGTTGCCGAGCGGCGGTTCTCCCGTTCAAGCGAGTGGCAACGCCATATCAGCAATGAGCCGGATTTCACGTGGTCCAGACTGGTTGCTGCAATGCGCAGCGCGGGACTGCATGTGTGTTCCAGAAGGGCAAACGTACGGTTTCGCTTCGGCGTGGCAACAAAGAGAGAGGCCTGAGAATGGCGTCCGCTGAGAGCGCGCAGAGGGGCAGTATGCTCGTTGACTCAATAAGGATCCACTTCTATTACGCGTTCCAGGTTCACGCCGAGTGGCAGGAGGGCAGCAAGGAACGAGCGCGGGACATCGTCACAGGCGCTCCGGCGTCAGCACATTGGCAACTGGCCGCGAGTTTCCTCGAAAAGGGCATTCAATCGTTGGCCGAAGACGGCAGCTTTGAGCGGCACCGACTTGGTCCGGATTCGGGCTGGACTCCCGCGTATCGCTTTGCCTTCAGGGATGACCATACGGTCATCTGCTACGACACTCGTGGGAGTGCTCCAGTCGTAATGGAGCCCCGCAGGGTACAGGGAAGTGATACGCAACCACGACCGATCTCCTGTGACCTCTCAACGCTGTTCTCGATGACCGATCGCGGATTAGGATTCTGTGAAGTCACCCTTGCTACTAGTCCGTCGACCTCCTGTGAGGAGCCGCCCTACACCACTGCGGACGTTCTAGGGATGCTGAATGCAGCTCCGAGGCATACAATAGGACACAATGAAGACGCAACCCAGATAGCGCCACGCGGGGGACGTGGAGAACGAACCACGCTGAGCCAGCACTGGGCGTCTCGCTACACGAGAATCGTCATTGACAGACTCGATGCCGTGATGGGCCAGCACTTCAAGGTACCTGTGGCCATTGCTCCCTGGGATCCATGGGCCTTTGGAGATTCCACCAACTGCGATTACCAGGTTCCCTACACCATCGTAGTGTTGGAGCAGGCGAAGTCTCAATTCGAGGAGGAGTTCCTCGAGAAGCCGCCAAGCAGGGACCAGGTCATCCTCAATAGAGCTGCGCGCTTGGGCGATATCGTCAGCATCTCCGAGAGACTCCTTCACGCTGATTCGAACGACACGCTCAATTGGCAACTAGCTGAGGATCGAGGCTATGCTTCTGCGAGCACCAGGACAATCATAAACCACAACCTCAATACGCGGCTCTTTTACGCCGTTGCTCCCCTTTGCACTCTCTGCATCTGCCAAGAAGGATGGCGAGATAGATTCCCGGTCAAGCCTTCAGTGGACTCCGTTCGGGGGTCAGTTGCCAGCTTGCTGATGAGGCGTCATCTGGGGCTCCTACTACACACCAAGATTGACCACATACTGACAGATCTTGACCCAAGGGGTACGAGGACCACACGAGAAATAGTCCCATTCTGGTCAGAGTTGTCCGCTCTGAAGGAGATGGTTTGTTTGATTCTCAATGACCCCTCGATGTTCCTCTTCGATGGGCACACTGGAGCCCAGGTCCATGCGAGGCTGAGCGAGCAACTCGGCGTACCCAGAACGGAGGAACTGGCCGTCAGGCGTTTGGAGGCAGCGGAGGACGCAATCAAGGACTATCTCGGTCTTCTGCGTGACGAGTCCGTCCGCAAGTACGTAGACGAAGTAAACGAGGCGAGCGGTCGTAGCCGGAGCTGACATGAGCAGCGAAGCCATGCGAATCAAGCTTGAGTCTGTCTTTGCGAAGTACAGCGTCGAAGATGTGCTTGACGCCCTCGAGGAGATTCGGAGTCCCAACTGGCAGGGGTTGTCGCGACCCCCGGGGTATGATTGGGTATCCCGGCTGTATCAAGGCAATCAGAGAATGATTAGCCTCATGGGAGCCGGTCGGCTTCCGCCCGCGTGGTGCAGCGGCGAGCCAAGCGGTTCCGCGAGTTCGTGCCGTACTCCAAGTGGCTCCATCAGGTTTGAATTGGAGGAGGACATCAGGATCAACTACAAGGACAACCTGCTGAGGGGGTTGTTGGTGTACGTCCGGCAGAATCTGCCAGTAGACGAGCGAGAGCAGATGGAGAAGGTCCTAGGAGAGGTGAGTCCAGAGGAAGTCCTCGACTATCTATGCGCTGAGATCCCGCTTCCTCCAGAGGTGCATGACTACCTTGAAGATGTCGTAGAGTCAGTGAGTAGATTCGCCATACCGGCCTGATTCCCACGTGGCGCGCTGCAAGGAGAAGCACATGGCAACTCCTCGGCCAGTACGTTTCCTGAGGCAGTCCGGAACCAAGCTCCTGGAGAGGTGGGGAGCATTGGCGGTTATGGGGTTAGTGGTGCTTGTTTGCGGCCTTCTCTGGCATGCAGGGGAGGTCATTGCGCAGGGAGACGCCTACGCTCAGACGTTGACAGATGACCTTGCTCGCGCTTTCCGCATATCGCTTGGTCTCGGCTCAGAAGAGGTTATGAAGCTATCCGGTGGACATGCGATACCAGGAATCCTCTGTCTCCTCTTCGGGATGATCTACCTGAGCATCTTCGTCTCTGCCTTTACAGACGCAGTCAATGTAGAAGGAAAGGCCTCCGACGCAGAGAGGTCGGCCTCTAGGATTGGAGAGAAGGGAGAGGCGGCTAGGCAGGCCATGAAGCGCGCGAGGGAGGAACAGCAATCCCCGTCCTCCGATTGACTGCTAGTTCGTGACCTGCAGGCTCATGAGGTTGCCGATTCCCCAGATTGTGGTTCGAAACTCGTCTACTACGCCCCGCCATGTTTCGAGAAGGTCGCTGGGGGATGCCCCGGCGGCCTTCTTGCGTCTGTGCTCCTCGGCCGTAACTGCAATCATGTTGAACGGTTGACGGAACTCGGCATGGAGCTCACCGTTCGCCCAGGTGCAGTTCGATAGTAGGGCCTTGAGGAGCCGACGCTTCTCGGCCGGTTTCTGCTGGAGGAAGAGCCGGTGGGCGCGTGCGGCGAGTTCGAGCACCCGCACGCCTTCTTCGATGTAGGACTCGCTCGCTGCCTTGTGTCTCTCGATGTCTCGGAGGACGCGAGCCTGTTCGGTACGCCACTCCGACTCCTTCCTGTCGAAGTACTCTCCGTCTATCCTGCCGTCGAGCTTGTCTTCGTAGGCTGCGTCTATTCGGTCGCGTAGCCTGTTGAACTCCGCCTGCAGACGTTCGACCGCCTCCGCGTGGTGCTGCTTCTCGTCCTTGTGGCTCTGTCGCAGAGCTTCCGTAACCCACTCGAGCGTCGTCTCGCTGAAGGACAGTCCCCGCAAGAGATCAGAGAAGCGCTCCTCGAGCAGTTCCTCTCGGGCATAGGGCTCCCCGCACTTCCCCTTGTAGCCCGTGCAGTGGTAGTAGATGTACTTGCCTTTCTTCCGCTCGGCCACGAGCGAGCATCCGCAATGGCCACACCGTATGACGCCTGAGAAGGCGAAGTCCGGCTTCGGGGTTCTGCGACGTCCACCCGAGTGGTCCGCCAAGACCTCCTGCGCATGCTC